>MDTC01115019.1_pt1 | contig 19738 bp, 12 predicted proteins | sample 811181 | NCBI WGS metagenome assembly MDTC01 (sample SAMN05326644, study PRJNA326480) | marine metagenome | isolation source: seawater | place: Pacific Ocean: North | collected 2011 | reverse complement strand
TGGGCCCGCTCGCCATCGTCCGGGGGCTCGCCCTCGCACCGCTCCTCGCGTCCAGCGCCGGCGGGGGCCCCCGGGCCCTCGGCGGGGGGGTGCTCATCGGCGCCGTGCTCATCGGTCTCACCTTCGCCTGGCACCTCGGCTTCGAGGCCCTGCACGTCGGACCGGAGCCCGGGGCGTGGTCCGAGGTGGTCGGCTGGGCGGTTGTCGTCCCTGGATTCATGGCGTTGTTCCTGCTCCAGAGCGTGCTCGCCGCCCGCCCGGACGGCGCTCTTGCCCGGGTGCTCCACCCCCACCTCGCCGCCGGTCTCTACCTCGACGCGCTGTTCACCCGCCTGACCTTCCGGGTCTGGCCGCCCCGCCTGCCGCCGCGCAGAGCGCGCCTGCCCGCCACCCTCTCCGCCGAGCGCCTGGAGTCCTGATGTCCACGCTTCCCCTGGCCGAGCGCCTGCCCTCCGATTCCGCCTGGGACGCTGCGCGCAAGGCCGCGGACCGTATCGCACCCTCGTGGCCCCTCGACCGCTTCATCGCGGTCAATCCGTTCTGGTCCCTCATCGACCGCCCCCTGTCCGAGGTGGGCGAGGAGCTGACGGCGCTGTCCGGCGCGCGCCTGTGCATGCCCCGCGCGTGGTACGCCGCCCGCCACGCCCGCGGCGAGCTGCGCCGCGAGCACCTCGTCGCCGCGATCGCCGGCGCCGGCGCCGACGTCACCGTGGGGCAGCTCGAGGCCCTGCTGCGCGCGCCCGAGCCCGAGCCCCCGGTACGGGCGCAGCTGGTCGACGTGGTCGACGCGACCCGGGATCCGTGCCGGCAGGCGGAGTGGCGCCACTTCGTCGAGCGGTCGATCAGTCAGCTGTGCGCCGCGGTCTTCGACGAGGGACAGGCAGTGCTCGCCCCGGCCCGAGGTCCGGGACTGTACGCGCGCTGGCGGGAACAAGCCCCGGGCGATCTGGCGCCGGCCCTGCAGATGGGCCTGTCGGGCTACCGGGCTGCCGTGCGCGAGCTGCCGGAGACCGCCCAGGAGCTGGTCGCCCGGGCGATCGCCGATCTCGATGTGCGGCCCGAGCAGGTCGAGCCCTACCTCGCGAGCCTGCTGCTGCACGTCAACGGCTGGGCGTCCTGGTGCGCCTGGCGCAGGTTCTCCGCCCGGCTGAAGGGAGAGGACGACGACACCGTGCTGGAGCTGCTCGCCGTTCGGCTGGCCTGGGAGTGGGTGCTCTTCCGGACCGGAGGCGAGGCGCTGGCCGCGCGCTGGCGGCTGGCGATGGCGACCTGGCCTCGGGCGCACGCGGAGGCGCGCGCGTCGCAGGATCGCGACTGGCTGCTCCAGGACGCGATCGAGATCGCCTGGCAGCAGCAGATCCTCCCGACGCTGACCGAGGCCCTGACCGTGGAGGAGCCCACCGAGGCGCCTGCGGTGCAGGCCGCGTTCTGCATCGACGTGCGCTCCGAGGTCTACCGGCGGGCGCTCGAGGCCCAGGACGAGGCCATCGAGACCATCGGCTTCGCCGGCTTCTTCGGAATGCCCATCGAGTACGCGTCGGTGGGGGCGGCCCAGGCCCGGGCGCTCCTGCCCGGGCTGCTCGCTCCCCGGCTACGGGTCACCGACGTCGGCGTGGACGGGGTCGCCGACCGGAGGCGCGCCCGTCTGCGCGACCGATCCGCCTGGGCGTCCCTGCGCAAGAACGGCGTGTCGAGCTTCGCCTTCGTCGACGCCATCGGCCCGCTCTTTGCCGGGCGCCTGATCGCGGACAGCGTGCGCCGACCGAGGCCGGGCGCGCACTGGGACGGCGCTGGGCTGACAGCCGCCGAGAATGGTCGGAGGAAGCCACGCTTGACCGATATCGCTGGCGGCGGCGACCTCTCCGACGAGGCCCGGATCGACCTCGCGCTGGGCATGCTGCGGGCCATGGGGCTGACCCGGCGCTTCGGACGGCTGGTCGCGCTGGTCGGGCACGGCAGCCAGACCCGCAACAACCCCCATGCCGCGGGGCTGGACTGCGGTGCCTGCTGCGGGCAGAGCGGAGAGGTCAACGCCCGGGCGGCGGCCGCGCTGCTCAACGACCCGATCGTGCGCGAGGGGCTGGCCGCGCGCGAGCTGCTCGTGCCTGCCGACACCTGGTTCGTCGCCGGCCTGCACGACACCACCACCGACCGGGTCTCCCTCTTCGATCTCGACGAAGTCCCAGTCGATCTCGCTGCCGACCTCACGCGCCTGCGGGGCTGGCTCGACGCCGCCAGCCGATCCGCCCGCCGCGAGCGCGCGCCCCGCCTGGGCCTGGGCGACCTCGACGATGCCTCCCTCGCCCGCGCCGTGCAGGACCGCGCCGCCGACTGGGCCACCGTGCAGCCCGAGTGGGGTCTCGCCGACAACTGCGCCTTCATCGTCGCGCCGCGCTGCCGCACCCGCGGCATCGACCTGCAGGGGCGGGTCTTCCTGCACGACTACCGCCACCAGGACGACCCTGGCTTCTCCATCCTGGAGGGGATCCTGACTGCGCCGATGCTGGTCACCCACTGGATCAACCTGCAGTACTACGCCTCGACGGTCGACAACGAGCACTACGGTAGCGGGAACAAGGTGCTGCACAACGTCGTGGGCGGTCACATCGGCGTGTTCGAGGGCAACGGCGGCGATCTGCGGATCGGGCTGCCCCTGCAGTGCCTGCACGACGGCGTCGACTGGATGCACACGCCCCTGCGCCAGTCCGTCTTCGTCGAAGCGCCCCGCGACGCCATCGACGACATCATCGCGCGCCACGACGTGGTCCGGCAGCTGGTGCAGAACCGCTGGGTGCACCTGTTCCAGCTCGATGGGGACGTCGGGGCCCTGTTCCGCTGGACCGCGGAGGGCTGGCGCCGGGAGCCGTGACCCCGGCGGCGGCAGTCTCTGCTCCTGCCTACGGTCCCTCGAACGCGCCACGGTCGAAGCGAATGCCGATCGGTCGGGCGTTGCCGTCCAGGTCGATGGCCGGTCCCAGGAGGCACGCGTCGATGGAGGGCGAGCCGGGAGCGCCGCCGACCGCCGGCGTCAGCTTGAAGGTCGAGCGGGGGTTCGCGCCGTTGAACATCGGGTCCAGCTGGTCGTTGTTCGCGCCCGGAGGCGCCGCGATGGCGGTCTGGTTGGTGTTGCAGTTGCCGCCGATGCCGTTGAGCAGCACGTCCAGGGTGTTCCCCCAGGCGATGTTGCGGTCGAACGAGCCGGACGTGCCGGGCGCATAGGCCACCGCGCGGTGGCTCCCGGTGAGGGTGTTGCCCTCCATGTCCAGGTGCGCGCCGTTGAGGACGCGCACCGCGGCGTTGGCCAGGGTCTGGTTGTTGACCGCGAGCACGTTCTCCATCGACGCGGTGGTGCTGCCGCCGTCCACCGACAGCAGCCCTCCGTTGGTCGCCGCGGTGTTGCGCGCCGCCCCGGTGGACTGCAGGTCCAGGTCCGCGCCTCCCTGAGCCCGGATGGCGCCGCCGTGTCCGCCCGTCGCGGTGTTCTCGATCAGCTCGGAGCAGAACCGGTTCGTGAGCAGGGTGGCCGTGCTGCAGTCGGTGAAGTCCGACGCCATCGTCAGGTCCACCGCCCCGCTGGCCAGGATGGCTCCGCCGGAGCTCGCCTCGTTCCCCTCCATGCGGACGTTGTGCAGGGTGCCGGTCTTCGGCAGCAGGGGGCTGGTGAAGTACAGGCCCCCGCCGTCGCCGCTGGCGAGGTTGTCGTCGAAGTCAGCCAGGCGCGCCTCCAGGGTGGCGGCGGTGAGGTAGGCCCCGCCGCCATTTCCGCCACTGCGGTTGTCGGAGATCCGCGCGTCGCCCAGGCTGGTACCCTCGACAAACAGGGTTCCCGCGCTCACGTACAGCCCTCCGCCGTGGCTCCCCGCCTCGTTGTGGTCGACCTGGGAGCCGTCGAGCAGGTCGACGTTGGCGCTGACCGACGAGATGCCACCGCCGGTCGAGGACGCCGTGTTGAGGTGCAGTCGCCCGCCGTCCTCGACCAGGCAGGTCGTGGCCGTGCCCTTGGCGTGGACCCCGCCGCCCCACACGGCGCGGTTGTTGCGGACGGTCCCGGAGACGCGGACGAGGCCCGAGCCCGCCATGTCGTTGGCCACGAAGACACCTCCGCCGTAGCCGTTCGTCGCCTCGTTGTGGTCGACCGTGCCTACGACGTCGATCTCGGAGTTGACCCCGTGCACGCCGCCACCGTCGAGCGCGGCGCGGTTGTCGTGGATGCGGGAGTCGACGTCGACCTTGAGCGTGGAAGCGTCCAGGTTCACGCCGCCGCCGCGCGCGGGGGTGGCGCAGTTGTGCACGCGGCTGCCGATCATGGAGATGGTGCTGGCGTCCTGCGCGTGGATGCAGGCGCCGTTGTCGTTGGTGATGCCGTCGCGGACGGTGCTCTCCCACAGGATGAGCGCGGAGTCGTCCATGAAGACCGCGCCGCCCTTGCCAGCGATCGTGCCGCCCACGATGTCCAGCCGCACGAGGTTCAGGGTGCTCGCGTCCAGGTCGAAGATGCGGTTCGCCCCCGCAGGGGTGATCTGGACGACGCCCGAGGTGCCGGGGGCGCAGGTGTTGTCCGCGCTGATCAAGCTGATGTCCGTGCCGGACAGCGCGATGGTGTTCTCCGGGTAGACTCCCGGTGCGATCCGGAGGACGTCGCCGGAGGCCGCGCCGGCGACGGCGACCTCGATGCTGGCGTAGACGGCGCACGGTCCGCCGTTGACGCCGATGTTCACCGCGAAGGCGGAGCTGGGGAAGAGGAGCGCGAGTCCGAGCGCGAGGCCGGGGACGAGGGAACGAGACACAGGTACCTCCAGGTTGGGTACCGGTCGTTCGCGGGAGGCGACGCGGTTCTGACAAGCCCCGCGGAATTCGTGCGAGCACCGTGACGTCAACCCTCGGCAAGCAATGTGTCCGATCCTGCGACCATTGCCGCCGTGCCGACTACGCTTCCCCATGGCCACCTCCCCCCGACTCCTCCTGCTGATCCCGCTCACCGCCGTCGGGTGTGTCACCCCCGTGGACTTCGGCCCGGACTCGATGATCGGGTTCGCCGATCCGGAGGACGCGGTCGCGACGGTCGCGGAGACGCTGACCCCGTTCGACGCCGACCGGCAGGACCAGGCCGGCCCCCGGCAGACCACCTACGGCAAGACGCCGGAGCTGGTGGTCTCCGTCCAGAACCACGACCTGTACGTGTTCGCCCACGACTACGGCTCGACGGGAGGGTCGGGGGCGACGGCGGTCGGCGCGAAGCTCTTGAAGCTGCGCCGGACCGAGGACGACTACATCATCACCCGGGTCATCGAGCCGCCCGGCTTCCTCGACCGCATCGTGGGCATGGACCACGACCCGGTAGACGGCACCATCTACATCGCCAGCGCGGTGGCAGAAGGCGGGGTCGTCGACGCGGAGTACCCGGAGAACGACCAGTATCGTGAGGGCGTGGTCCACGTGAGCGCCTTGACCTACGACGGAGAGGAGCTCTTCCGCACCGACCTCGACGTGGCCCGCGCCGCCGCCGCGGAGTCCCCGGAGCAGGTCATCAATCCGATGGTCGCGGCCACCGGTCGGCTCGCGGTGGGCGGCGGGCACGTGGCCCTGGTGCACGGCATCAACACCACGCCCGACCCCGCGATCGACAACCGCCGGCACCAGAAGGCGCTGACCACCTTCCTGGACGCGGACACCGGTGCGGTCACCCGCACGTCCACCATCTGGGTCAGCCACTCCTTCGACCAGCGGCTGATCTGGGACGGCACGGGCTTCGTCGAGCACCACCTGGGCGACGCCTACCCGCGGCACATCGCGTTCGCGCGCACGGACCCCAACGCGTCGGAGGCGGCCAAGGAGTTCCCGCTGCTGTTCATCAAGGGCGAGTCGGGCGCGAACGTGACCGACACCTCCATCGGCAGCGTCGTGCCCCTGCCCGAGACGGACTCTGCCGCCTTCCTCGCCGTCTATTCGACGGAGCGCAACGCTGCGGCCAGCTCGCGCGAGATCGGCGTGGTGCGGGTCATGGCCAACTTCGACCAGGTCACCACCGAGGGCGTGGAGCACCTCGACACGTCGCTGCCCGACACCATGACCACCGACCTCGGCGAGGAGACGCCCCTGCGCTGGCTCACCGACTACCAGGGCGAGAGCGAGGGCACGCTGCACGCGGACCGCCCGCGCATGGTGGACGTCGGCGACGGCAACTACGTCGTGCTGTGGGAGAAGTGGTCCGTCAGCGGTGACGGCGGAGCGGACTTCGAGGGCACCTGGGGCATGGTCATCGACGCCAATGGCGAGACCCTGGTGGACGCGAAGCTCATCGTGCCGACCCACCTCCCCCGCGGCGACGATCCCTTTGCCCTGCCCGACGGCCGCGCCGCCTGGCTCACCGGCGACAACGAGCTGAAGACCCTGACCATCCGCAGCGTCGACGCCGAGCTGAACTACAAGGCGTGGACGGTGGAGTAGGGGAGCGGCCTACAGATACCCCGCCGCCTGAAGCGCGAAGAGCCTGGCATACCGCCCACCCTCGGCCATGAGGCTGTCGTGGTCGCCCTTCTCCACCACCTCGCCCCGGTGGAGCACGAGGATGCGGTCGGCCATGCGCACGGTCGAGAAGCGGTGGCTGATGACGACCGCCATGCGGCCCTCGGTGCGGGCGCGGAACTCCTCGAACAGGCTCGCCTCGGCCTCGGCATCCATGGCCGACGTGGGCTCGTCGAGTACGAGGAGATCGGCGTCTGACCTCATGAACAGGCGAGCGAGCGCCACCTTCTGCCACTGTCCGCCGGACAGCTCCTGCCCACCCACGAACCAGCGGCCGAGCTGGGTGTCGAGGCCCTCGGGCAGGCGCTCGATCACCGGGGTCGCCAGCGCCCGCTCGGCGGCGGCCTCCTGGCGGGCGCGGTCGTCCAGGGCGCGCACGTCGCCCACACCGATGTTCTCGCCGACGGTGAGCTGGTAGCGCACGAAGTCCTGGAACAGCACGCCGATCCGACCGCGCAGGGCGTCCTCGTCCCAGGCCTGCAGGTCCAGGCCGTCCAGGGTGATCCGCCCCTGTGACGGGGAGTACAGCCGGGTCATGAGCTTGACCAGGGTGGTCTTGCCCGAGCCGTTCTCGCCGACCAGCGCCAGCTTGTCGCCGGGCCGCAGGTGCAGGCTGACCCCGCGCAGGGCCGGCTCGACCGCACCCGGGTAGGTGAAGCTCACGTCCTCGAAGCGCAGGCCGTCGTCGGGATCGGGGCCCAGCACCGCGCCGCCGTCGGGGCGCTCGGGCGGGGCCTGCTCGAGGTACTCGTACAGCAGGCTGATGTAGAGGTTGTCCTCGTACATGCCGCCGATGGTGGTGAGCGCGCTCGAGAATGCGCCTTGTCCCTGCTTGAACACGAGCAGGTACATCGTCATCGCACCCAGGGTGATGACGCCGTAGACGGCCGACGCGGCGATCCAGGCGTAGGCCCCGTAGAACGCCAGCGTCGAGAGCAGGCCGACCAGGAAGCCCCACAGGCCGCGGCGCAGGGTCAGGCTGCGGTCCTCTGCGTAGACCTTCTTGAAGATCGCGCTGTAGCGGTCGAGGAAGGTGCGGCCGAGGCCGTACAGGTGCACCTCCTTGGCGTGGTCCTCCCGGGCGAGCACGGTCTCCAGGTACATCTGCTGCCGGGTCTCGGGGCTGCGCCACTTGAACAGGCGGAAGGCCTCGCCGGAGAAGCGGGTCTCCACGAAGAAGGCGGGCAGGCCGGCCACGACCAGCACCGCCACCGCCCACGGGGAGAACGTCCACAGCAGCACCGCGTACGAGGTGAGGGTGATGCCCTGCTGCACCAGGCTGAACGTGCGGTTCACCAGCGACAGGGGCCGGCTGCTGGCCTGGCGCCGCGCCCGGGTGAGCTTGTCGTAGAAGGCGCTGTCCTCGAACTGGGCCAGATCGAGGGTCAGGGCCTTCTCCAGGATCATCTCGTTGACCCGGTGGCCGAGCTCGGCGCGGAGCAGGCTCTGGCTGACGGTCTGCCCCCGGTTGACCGCGGCCAGCGCGATGATCAGGCCCAGCTCGACCCCGACCCAGGACAGGGCGGGCCAGGGATCGGCGCTGGGCTGCCCGGCGACCACCGCGTCCACGATGAACGCGCCCACCGCGGCGATGGCGGGGGGCAGCAGTCCGGCCACCAGGGTGAGCCCGGCGATGGCGACCGTGAGGCCGCGGTTCGTGGCCCAGACCAGCTGGACCGCGCGGCGGGCGTAGCCGAACACGCCCAGCCACTGGGCGAGCCCCTTGGGAGCGTCGGCGGGGCGGACCGACTTGCCGGAGTCATGAGCGACCATGCCGGCGATCGTAGTCACGGTGGGCGTGCGAGGCCCGTCCCCGGCGAATGTCGGTAGGAGTGCCCACCCGTGTCAGACGACCCCGAGCTTCTGCGAAGAAGCTCACCGTGGCGCCCGACCGCGTGGATTGCGTCACCCGGACCTTGCGTTGGGGCGGGGTCTGCCGTGGAGGGCATGGGGGCTCTCACGTCGGTCCCCGCCTCACGCCTGGTCTCCACCCTCCTCCGGTCCCAGCAGCAGGGTGTGTCCCCGGGGCAGCTCGCGCCTCGTCCAGCCCTCTGGTGTGCCGTTTGCTGCGGCCTCCTCGGCGAGCTTCGCCACGTTGTCCCCCAGCGCCGCGGCGTTGGTGCCGATCAGCTGGGACGCGGGGCCCAGCAGCAGGGCGGGTTGCTCGACGAGGCCGTCCAGCAGGGCGAGCAGGGCGCGGCGGGTGGCGGCGTCCTCGTCCTCCTCGCCGGGATCCTCGGGCGGGCTGCGCTGGTCGAGGAGCCAGTTGAGGTTGGCGACGATCTCGCTGCCGCGCGGACCCTCGTCGGGGAGCGAGCAGCGGCGCAGGGCGTCCCCGCGGCGGGCAGCGGCGAGCACGGCCTCGATCTCGGCGACCGGACCCAGCAGCCGCACCCGGATCCTCCGGGTGACGACGACGGTGAGCAGGAAGGTGACCAGCCCGGTGAACGCGAGCGCCCAGGCGCCGGCCAGCCCCAGCCGGCTCGCGTCCTCGCCCTTGCTCCGCATGATCCCCCGGTTGACTGCAGCCAGGTCGCGCAGGTCGCGGACCGCGTGGCCCATGGCCGCGGGAGTGGGCGTCGGAAGCGTCTTCTCGAAGGCCTCCAGCCGGTCGACGAGCGGCTCCTCCTCGGGCTCGGTGATGTTGCCGCGGGCCCGCTGCAGGGCCTCGTCGAATGTGTCGGCCGTCGGATCGGTCAGCAGCGAGGCCAGCATGTCCTCGACCGCCTCGGTCGAGAAGACGTTCTCGGCGAGGATGTGGTCGACCGCCGGGCTCATGCGCCCCAGCAGCACGATGCCGGCGACGACCGAGAGCAGCTGCAGGCCGAGCAGGGCCCACACGCCGACGCGCGCCTCGGTAGCGGGTCGGATCGCCATGTCAGCTCCCCACCACGTAGGTCTTGGCACTGCCAGGCTCGCCGACCACGACCAGCACGTCCCCGGCGTGCAGCTCGACGTCCCGGCGCGGCAGGAGCACCCGGGGCTCGCCCGAGGTGGGTCGGCGCACGGCGAGCACGGTCAGCGCGTGGCGATCGGGCAGGCGCAGCTCCTCCAGGGTCCGTCCCACCGCCGCCCCGGGCACCTCGATCTCCGACAGCTCCAGGCCATCGCCCAGGGGCAGGATGTCGACCAGCCCCCGCGCGGAGAGCCGCGCCGCCAGCCGCTCGCCGACGATGCGCTCCGGGTGGATGACCTCGTGGGCGCCGACCAGCTCGAGGATCCGCTCGTGCACGGCATCGGTCGCCCGGGCGACGAGGCGCTTCGCCCCCATGTGGCGCATCATCGCCGTGACGATGATCGACGCCTCGCGGCTCTCGTCGCCGATCGCGCACACGCACAGGTCTCGCGAGCCCGGTCGCAGGCGCGCCAGCTCGTCCTCGACCATCGCGTCCATCGCGATCGCCTCGGTCGCAAAGCCCGACGCCTCCTGCACCCGCTGCATGTCGATGTCGACCGCGAGCACCTCGACGCCACCCTCCGCGAGGGCGCGGGCGAGCGCCATGCCAAAGTGGCCGAGTCCGATCACGAGTGCTTGCTGACGGGCCATGGGTCATCCCACCTGTACGGAGTCCACGGGGTAACGGCGCTCGGTCTCGGGTCGATCGGCGAGCAGGGCGACGATGGACAGCGGCCCGACCCGGCCGGCGAACATGCACGCGATGATGACGATCTTGCCGACCGAGTCCAGCTGGGCGGTGGCGCCCATCGACAGGCCGACCGTCGCGAGCGCGCTGACGACCTCGAAGATCCCCTGGTCCAGCGGGATGTCCTGGGTCACCTGCAGGGCCATCAGCCCGAGGAGCGCGCTGCCGAGGCCGACCACGACAATGGCGATCGCCTCGTAGACGACCTTGCGCTCGATGCGCCGGCCGAAGATCGTCGCCTCGAGCCGCCGCCGCACCGCCGCCTGGGCCGCCACCAGCAGCACGACGATGGTGGTCGTCTTGGCGCCGCCCGCGGTCGAGCCCGGGCTGCCGCCGATGAACATGGTGACGATGAGCACGGTCCAGGTCGCCGGGCGGATGAGCGACAGATCGACGGAGTTGAACCCGGCCGTGCGCAGGGTGATCGACTGAAACCAGGCGTTGCTCGCCTTGTCCAGCAGGCCGAGGCCACCGAGCGTGTCGTTCCACTCGAGCGCCAGGTAGAGCACCGCGGGCACGACGACGAGCACGGCGGTGGCGACCAGGACCAGCTGGCCGTGCAGGCGACCGCGGCCGCGGAGCAGGGTGGGCAGGGCGATCACCACCAGCGGGCCCAGGCCGCCGATCAGGATGATGAGGCTCGTGACGCCGAGCACGAGCGGGTCGTGCTGGTAGGGCATCAGGCTGTCGCTCTGCAGGGCGAACCCGGCGTTGCAGAAGGCCGAGATCGACGTGAACAGGCCTCGCCACGCCGCCTGTCCCACGGTGTCGCCGTGCAGGAGGAACAGCCCGAAGAGCGCGAGCGCGCCGAGCCCCTCGGTCCACAGGGTCACCTGGAGCACCCGCCCCAGCACCCGCTCCAGATCCTGGCGCGCCCCGGCCCCGCCGACCAGCTCCGCAGCGATCGCCTCCTCCCGGACCCCGAGGCGCCGACCCAGGTACACCGACGCCACGGCGGCAAAGGTCATGATCCCCAGCCCGCCAAGCTCGATGAGGAAGAGGATCACGCCCTGGCCGAACAGGCTGAAGTCGACCGGGGTGTCGAGCACGATGAGGCCGGTGACGCAGGTCGCGCTGACCGCGGTGAACAGGGCGTCCAGGATGCCGATCCCGTGGCCCTGGGCGTCGGCGATGGGCAGGGCGAGCAGCAGGGCGCCGAACAGGCCCAGCGCGCCGAAGCTGGCCACCAGCAAGCGGGCCGGCGACAGCAGGATCTGGTCGAGCAGGTCGTCGGCACCCGCACCGTCGTACTCGGCGGGCAGGGCGAGCAGCACGATGCCGCACAGGATCAGCACCGGCAGGGTGAGACCGGCAGAGAGCGGCGTCCAAGCCGGCATCAGGGCCACGACGAGGGCGCTGGCGACCTGGAGCATGAGCCGGGTCTGGGGGGGCAGGGTGCGCTCGGGCGATGCGCCCGTGTCGAGCACCCCCAGGATCGCGGCGATGGTGACGACCAGGCCGACCGCAGGCTCGTCGAGGCGCTGCACGATGGCGCCGGCCGACAGGGCGACCAGCCCCAGGATCGCGAGGGGCAGGCCCAGGACGCTGGCCCGACGCAGGCGGTCGCCCCCCATGAACAGCACGGCGGCCGCGATGGCGGCGAGGGACCAGACGAGGCGCTGGTCCCCGCCGAGCGGGACCGAGCCGTCGGGCACGGGCCAGGCGAGCAAGAGTCCGACGCTCGCGCCGAGCAGCGACGGATGGAGCAGGACCAGGCGGCGCAACCAGCGCACAGACGTCGGCAGGGACCAGGTCTGGTTGGGCAAGCCACCCTCTGTGCTGGGAGGGCCGTAGTCTGCTGCGGCTGGCGAACGCTACTTCAGCGCGCGCCCGAGCACCATCATCGACGCCGCCCAGTCCACCGACTCGACCTTGGGGGCGATGGGGTCGAAGCCGTCCTGGGGGGCCGGTCCTACGACGGAGATCACCTCGTGCCCGACGCAGTCCTCGAGTGCCTCGGACACCTGATCCGCGGTGACGCCAGCCAGCCGATCCGGGTGGGCGGACAGGTCCTGCAGCGATGAGCCTTGCAGGGCGAAGCTGGCCAACCCCTGGGCGCGGGCCTGCCCGTCGGCGAGGTGGAACGCGTGGGCCAGGGAGGCGCGGACCCGGGCGGCGGCGAGCTCGTCGGCCGAGAGCCCGGTCCGGGTCGCCGCGATCACCCGCAGCAGCGTGGTCAGGTCGGACGAGGTGCGCTGCGGCGGGCTCGCGAGCTCGACCTCCAGCACGGCGACGCCGTCATCGACGGGGTCCACCGAGACCGAGACCACGACCAGGTCGGGCCGAAGACCCAGCTGGGTGTGCAGGGCGGCGCGGAGCACGTCCAGCGTGGGGCGTGATCCGGCGGTGAGCGCGGCCACCCGGCATGCGACCGTCGTGCGGGTCGTCGTGCCGAGGCTCGGGTAGATCCGCAGGGTCCGGTCGGGCAGGGGACCCGCGACCCGCGCGGGGCTTGCCTCCTCGGGTGGTTCGAGCCCGCGCCACTTGCCCAGGTACTTGTCGATCGGTCCCTTCAGCTGCGGCGCGGTGCCGTGGCTCGTGACGACCAGGATGCCGTTGTCCGCTCGGTAGGTGGCCCGCGCCTGGTCTCGGATGACGCCTCCGTTCACCTGCCGTGCGGCGTCGTAGCGATCCCACCAGGGCACGCCGGCGGGATGGTCCGGCAGCAGGGTCTGCCAGCGCTCGGGGTCGGAGATGCGGCGAGGGTAGGGCGGGGGCGTCTTCTCGGGCTGGGTGCCGAGCATGTTGTCGATGGCGTACTCGATGTAGGTGCGCTGGTCCTCCTCGTGGAAGTCCGCGAACGGCACGTCCACGTCGTGGCGGACGAGCCAGGCCAGGGCGGGCAGGTTGGCGCTGGCCGCGCGTCCGTTCACGCCGACGGCGCTCTCCGTGCGGAAGCGGCTCGTCCAGCTGCCGCTGCGGTTCTCGACCAGGTGGGCCTGGTAGCCGTTGCGCGAGCCTCGCACCGCCGCCAGGGCCCGGTCGGCTCCGGTCTCGCGCTCGGCGCCGATGCCACCCTGCAGCAGCAGGCGCGCGTGGGCGACCGGCATGGTGCGCTTGTCCCGGGGATCGAGCCACACCCGGAGCCCTCCGTTCGTCGTGTGCTCCGTCACCGCGGAGACGTCGGGTCGGGCGAGCGGGCCGGGGTCGGCGGGGAGGGGGAAGGGCGGCTCGGCGGGCGCGGGCTCGCTGCTGCTGTTGACCTCCATGGGCACGAGGATGACGACTGCGACGCGATCTTCTGTGACGTGGTCCAGCGCCTTGCGGGTCATGTCCTTCGCGTCGAGGGTCACCGCCGCGTCCAGCGCCCAGGTCGCCTCGAACTTGCCGGTGAAGTGGGTCGACAGCGCGCGTGTGATCGAGGCGTAGCCGGACGCGTCATCCCATGCGGCGAGCTCCTGGGGCAGGTTGGCGACGCCGTGGAAGCCGGCGGAGCCGAACGCCAGGGCGATCTCCTCGGACTGCACCCGGTTGGGGATCCCGGTGACGAGGGCCTTGCTGACCCGCTCGGCGTAGGCCTCGCCGGGCAGGTCGAAGGAGCAGTGCAGCACGGAGGCCCGGGCCCCCACGTCGACGGCGCAGCCGCTGGTGAGCCAGGAGCGCTTGTGGCGCTCGGACAACAGCGGCGTGGCGCGGGAGCGCATGCGTGCGGAGATGACGTCGGCGAAGCGCTCCAGCCACTGGGCGTCGGGGTCGAAGCCGGCGGGCACGTGCCAGCCCAGGTGGACCTGGGTCACGCCGACCGGGGCCTCGACCGCCTGGGGCGGCCCCGGTGCGGGAGTCAGCTGCAGGGGCTCGCGGGTGTGGGCGCAGTCGGCCTTGCCGCGGAAGAGAGCGTCGGGGAACACCTCGCCGATCAGCTCGCCGAGCTCGCCCGCGTCGGTGGGGACGTCGCCCTCCAGGCGCAGGGTCATGTTCGAGGGCACGTGCCGGGCGGCGACCCAGGCCTGGGCGGACTCCAGGGAGAGCGCCTGCACGGCGCCGGGCAGGGCGAGCCAGTGCTCGGGGGTGTCCTCGGGGTACAGCCTGCGGCGCAGGGCGTGGCTGCCGGCGAGCCAGCCGTCGTCCTGCTGCTCGAACGCCCGGGTCTGCAGGGTGTCCCGTGTGCGGTCGAGGGTGTCCTCGTCGATGCCGGCGAGGGGGTCGGCCAGCCAGGCGCCCTCCCTGCGGAGCGCCTCGCGCAGCGATCCCGCCGGTGCGGTGCGAAAGGAGATGATCGCGTCCGGGTGGACCACGACCTCGCCCAGGGTGCCGATCTCCACGCCACCGAGCGGCTCGCCGTCCCCGGCGCGAGACCAGGGGCGCAGGCCGGCGATCGCCCACGCCGCGCCAGCGTGCGCCTCGCCCTCCGAGGCGAGTCCGCCCTCCACCACCGCGGCGATCCGCACCGTGCCGCTGCCGGGACGGTTCACGGCCACGACACGCAGCCCGCTGCCGAAGCACAGATCCGCCGCGTCGATCTCCCACGGCGAGATCGCGTTGTCGGCGCGTGGCGCCTTCGGAAATCCGGCGAGCGCCGCGTTCACCATCAGCATCCAGAGCATGTTCCCTCCCAGCCATTGGAGCCTACTCCACCGAACGCGCGACTCCGGGGAGGCTCTCTGCAGAACGCGGGTGAGGTGTACTCAACCTGTGGGTCAGGTGGGGGCATCGGGGTGGGGCTGGTCTTTGTTGCTCTCGATAATAGGCGAATTCCTGGCTGGGTTGGGTGTACTCAACGACGCATACGAAACCTGCTCGCGCGGGTTCGGCGCTCCGTTAGGTTTCCCGTGCAAGGAGACGCCATGCGAACCCCACTTCTCGTCACCCTGACCGCCGTGCTCGCCGCTGGCTGCGAGCCCACCACCGGCTCGGTGACCCCCGGTCCCGATGTCGCGTCCGATCGCCTGATCCTGGAGGTCGAGCCCGTCGACACCTTCGACATCGGGGCGAGCGTCAGCCGTGAGGAGGATGGCCGGTACACCGGCTTCGGGTCCGTCATGGTCGCCTTCGGCGAGGACTACCCGTCCAAGCTCACCATCCCGGCGCTCGACTGGTGGCAGGGGCGGTGCGGCTGGGAGGGGTCGCTCGAGATCGCGTCGGTCGAGACCGAGGACGCGGGTGTGGTGAAGGCGGTCGGAGTCGGCGAGGGGCTCGCCCTGGACGTGCAGGGACCGGGAGAGAGCCAGGTCCGGGTGCAGGGCACGTTCCACGGCGGCTGCACCTGGTGGGAGGGCGAGCACTTCGAGGTCGGGGACCTTCCGGTGGACGTGTCGATCACGGTGTCCGTGGTCGACCCCCCGTCGCTCGAGCTCTGGCGCGGGGTCGGGTGCGAGGAGGAGGGGCCGCCGACGCTCGTGATCGACGGTGGAGCCCCCACCTTCGGGGTCTCGCCGGTCACCGACGAAGGGGCGGTCGGCTATCTCTCCAACGCGGGTCCGGAGCGCCAGGTGCGGCTCGAGCTGGACCTGCCGGAGGGCATGACCGCGACCGCGACCGAGGGACAGGGCCTCCGCGGGGTCGCCTTCCACGGCGAGGGCGGCTCCGTGCCGATGATCGCGGCGGGCGAGGAGGTCGCGACCCTGGACGTGGTGCCCCTGTCCGAGGTCACCTCCATGGACGTGCGCTTCGTCCTTCCGTACGCCGACGGCGGCAGGCACGTGTTCCTGGAGGAGGGGGGCGGCTATCCCTGGCACAACGACGGGGTCCAGCGGACCCTCGTGGCCCTCTCGGCGGCAGACATCATGGTGGGGGACACCCGAGTCTGCAGCTCGGCCTCGCCGGACTGGTTCGACGTCACCTTCACACCCGAGGCGGAGCCCTACGAGGGCGAGGTGGCGGTCAGCGGGCCGGACTTCACCACGGGTCTGTGGGAGCTGCCCGGTCCGGACACCTACACCATCTCGGCGTGGGCGGCAGAAGCGAACGGCGGCGCTGGACTCGGCGCCGAGATCACCGTGGCTCTTCGTCAGTAGGGTCGTATCCGTCATGGTGGAACGCGTGGTCGATCGTCGAATCACAGATTACGTGTGTGACGCATCGAACGTGCTGTCAGGTGTACTCACCATGTCGGAATCGCCATCAGGCCCCACCCCTCCGGAGCGACCCTCCGTCTTCGCCTCGCTGGACCACCGCCAGTACCTGGCGGACTGGTTCGCCTGGAAGAAGGAGGCCAACCCGCGGTTCAGCCATCGGGCGTTCGCGCGCATGGCCGGCCAGAAGAGCCCCAGCCTGGCGCTCTCGGTCATCGCCGGGCGGCGCAACCTGACCGACGAGACCCTGGACGCGTTCACAACGGCCATGAAGCTGTCCGCCGACGAGTCGGAGTACTTCCGGCTGCTGTGGGTGCTGGACATGGCCCGCACTCCGGAAGAGCGGAACGCCGCGTGGCAGCGACTGGCGTCCACCCGGCACTTTCGCGAGGCGCGCCCCCTGGAGGGCGAGTCGTTCCGCTACCTGTCCACCTGGTACCTGCCCGCCATCCGCGAGCTCGCCGCGTGTCCGGGGTTCAAGGCGGATCCTGCGTGGATCGCCCGCACCCTGCGGCCCCGCATCCGGGAGCGCGAGGCCGCCGCCGCCCTGGAGCTGCTCTTCGATCTCGGCATGCTCGAGCGCACGGAGGACGGCTCGGCGCAGGTGTGCGAGGCGTCGCTGGCCACGCCCCCCGAGGTCGCCGGGCTCGCCGTGCACAACTTCCACCGCGAGATGCTCGACCGGGCGCGAGACTCCATCGCGTCCATGCCCCAGGAGGAGCGCCACCTCGCCGGCATCACCGTCGCCGTCCCCAGCTCGCTCCTGCCCGAGCTCAAGCAGCAGATCCACCACTTCCTCCAGGACATGCTCCAGCGCTGCGACGCCCACGCGGACGAAGCCGAGCAGGTCCTGCAGCTGGGGGTGCAGCTCACCCCCTTGAGCCACGCCGTCAGCGCCCAGGAGTCGTCATGAACCGCCTCGTCCCGCTGGTCCTGCTCCTGGGATCCTCCGCCTGCACCGTGCGGATCCCCGATCACGGCACCTACGTCGGCAACCCCGGCACCGCCCGCCTGCGCGCCGCACCGGGCGAGGGCCTTCAGTTCACCGAGATCACGCTCGGCGACGGCACCCTGCTCCCGGTCGACTGCGACGGCACCGAGGGCACGCCCATCGCCCTGCAGGACGTCGACGATGCGGTCGAGATCCCGCTCCCCGAGGGCAGCTGGTGCGGCCTGACCCTGGCGCCTGCCGCCGACACCTACGTGCTGGCCGACGGCGTCGACGGCGGGACGGCGACCCTTCCGCTCGACGTGTGGCGCATCCAGCTCACGTCCGCGACCGGCGTCGACCTGCACAGCGCCCAGTGGGTCCTCGAGCTGGGCGAGCCCGACTGGGTCACCGCCGAGAGCCTCGGCGTCGAGGAAGGCGTCGACGTCACCCCCGGCCCCCACGACCCCGTCTCCGAGGCGGCCGCGGACGTCGTCGAAGCGGCGAGCGGTCTCTTCGCCGATGTGGATGCGGACGGGGAGATCGACGAGGCGGAGCGCCAGGCCGGACCCGCGATGGCGGTCGAGGGGCGGTAGGGGCTCGAGCGGGCGCGGCGAACGCGCGCCCCTCCGCGCTGTCTCCGTGCCCCCTCCGTGAGCCGCCGTGTCTCCGCGGTAAAGAGTGCTTCAAAGCGACGTTGTCGATGCGTCCGCCTCCGTTCGCTTCGAGGTTCGCGTCCCCGCGTTCCTGCGTTCCCGCGTCCCCGCGTCCCCGCGTCCCCGCGTCCCCGCGTCCCCGCGTCCCCGCGTCCCCGCGTTCCCGCGTTCCCGCGGTGCCTGACGGAATGGTGGGCGAGGTGTTCCCCACCTGCGGTAGAACACACACCCCCACGGGAGGCCCTCCATGATGGTCAGCAACCGCGGATCGGTGCTCGCGCTGCTCCGCTGGCAGTCCAAGAGCGTGCTCATCTACGCCGCAGCCGGCGGTGTCGCGGCCGGGCTGTTCGTCGCGACCGAGCAGCTGGGCTGGCCGCCGTTCACCCTGCCGATCATCCCGCTGTCCATCGTGGGCGCGGCGCTGGGCATCTTCGTCAGCTTCCGCACCAACTCCGCCTACGATCGCTGGTGGGAGGGGCGCAAGCTGTGGGGGCGGCTCATCAACACCAGCCGCATGTTCTCCACCCAGGCGCTCGCCTACCTGCCCGACGAGGTCGAGGCCGACCGCACCCGCATCGTGCACCGCCACGCCGCCTACGTGCACGTGCTGCGCTGCCTGCTGCGCCGGCAGGATCCGCTCGAGGACGAGGACGTCGCCCAGCACCTGTCCGCAGACGAGCTCGAGGCGCTGCGCGGTCGCAGCAACATGACCCACTGGCTGCTGGACCGACAGCAGCGGGAGCTGGTCGCCCTGTCCGACGCCGGCCACCTCGACCCCTTCCGCCTCGCCAGCCTCGATCGCTCGATCATGCACCTGCTCGACATCCAGGGCGGCTGCGAGCGCATCAAGAAGACCCCGCTCCCCCGGGGCTACGGCTTCATCGCCGAGACGCTGATCCTGTACTTCTCCCTGCTCTTTCCCTTCACCATCGTCGACGAGCTGCACCTGCTGGTCATCCCCGCCAACGTGCTCGTCTGCCTCTCCTTCTCGCTCATCAGCGAGGCCGGGCGGGTGCTCGAGGACCCGTTCACCCTGTTCTGGAACGGGCTGCCGCTGATGGCCATGAGCCGCACCATCGACGTCAACGTGATGGAGGTCATGGGCGTTGCCGAGCTTCCCCCGCTGCTCAAGCCCGATGAGCGAGGGATCCTGATGTAGGGGGGTGAAGGCTCGTCGCGAAGTGCACACCGAGCGGTTGTCCCACGAGCCCCCCACCGCGGTGTCCAAGCGTTCCCCGCCGTCCCTGCCGGCGGTAAGGTACGCCGGACGGCGCGCTCGGCCCCCCACTCTCGGAGCCCGGAATCCCTGGTTCATCCCCCATGACCCGCACGCTCGGAGCGTCGGCCACGGCCGTCCTCGGCCTCGCCCTGCTCGCGTCGGGCGGCTGCGTGCACGTCTACCAGCCCCTCGACGGGCTCCACCAGCCCATCGTCGTGGACCCCACCCTGCGCAACTTCGAGGGCATGGCCCTGACCGTGCACTGTGTGCCGGGCGGAGAGGGCTTTTCGCGCATGGACAACCTGGCGCTGTGCCGCCGGGTGAGCACCCTGTTCGAGAACCAGGGTGCAGTCGTGACGACCATTGACACGGCCATGCCCTACGACGTCGAGGAGACCCCCGAGGGCGAGGTCGAGCCGGGCTCGAAGCTGACGTTGCGACTGCAGTCCCGACGGATCAGCAAGTCCAACGCCACGCTGTCCGCCCTGATCAGCAGCATGACCCTGACCCTCTACCCGGCGAAGGAGGACGAGGTCTACGCGCTCGACCTGTCCGTCCGCGACGAGGACGGCTTCCTGCTGGTCCGCGACACCTTCAAGTGGCGACTCGTACACCGCTACGGGGCGGGGGTCTGGATCGCCAACCGCGTCTCCGACTGGCTCGTCCGCGAGGAGGACGAGAAGCTGGGCCGCGACAAGGGCAACACCGGCGACCTGTCCCTGGGCAAGAAGAGTGCGGGCGAGGAGATGTCCAAC
>MDTC01152839.1_pt1 | contig 19739 bp, 13 predicted proteins | sample 811181 | NCBI WGS metagenome assembly MDTC01 (sample SAMN05326644, study PRJNA326480) | marine metagenome | isolation source: seawater | place: Pacific Ocean: North | collected 2011 | reverse complement strand
TGCAAGGGGCGCTATTAGCCACCCAAGCATTGGTGCTGGAGAGTTTCGCAATGTTGTTGTTTTCTCTTCCATTTTTTTTCCCTCATCGGTGTTTCGCGACAGCCGTAAGGCTGGAGCAACTTGCCCACTTTAGAACCTCTTTTAATAGTGACGCACGACAGAAGTTTTATCTTTGACTCAGTATAGCGTTTATCCTAAGAAAACAAGTCACCGATTAGCGTTCAATATTTGACCACCAATGTCGGTTCTAAAATGGCCACCCTCTAAGGTAATTGTATCTATTAATCCGTAGGCTAAATTCGCTGCACCTGACAATGTTTTTGACATAGCACTACAAGATAAAACCCTACCGCCAGTGGCAATGATTTTGTTTTCCTCTAATTTAGTGCCTGCATGGTTTACCCAAGAACTTTCTAAAGCAATAACATCCATATTATCAGAAATACCTTCTACAATCCTTCCTTTAATCGGTTGACTTGGATAGCCTTCTGAAGCAAGTACAATTGTCAAGGCATGGGCGTCATGAAACTCCACATCTAATGAAGATAATTTATCCAACGATGCGCAGTGAAGAATAGTAAACAAATCCGTTTTTACCAATGGCAAAGTAATTTGACATTCCGGGTCGCCAAACCTAACATTAAATTCAACTACGTTAGGGTCACCTGAATCTGTAATCATCAATCCAACATACAAAACACCTCGGTACGGAATGGTCAGTTTTGAAAGGTGCTCAAACATTGGCTTAACGATTCGCGAAATTACCTTCTTATGCACTGATTTTGTAACAATAGGTGCTGGACAATAAGCACCCATACCACCAGTATTTGGACCCAAATCTCCATCATATGCACGTTTGTGATCTTGACTAGGAGGCAGACATACAAATCCTGAACCATCCATAACAACTAACATGCTAGCTTCTTGACCTGGTAGAAATTCCTCTAGCAGAACTTTACCATCGGTTTGGATGGCATTGGTAATGAATTCTTTTGCTTCACTGCGATCAGTGGTTACCAGTACACCTTTGCCACCCGCCAGAACATCTCGTTTTACGACCCAGGGATGTTCTGAAAATAGGTCCAATGATGAATCAATATGGGCAGTGTTATTGAGAATTTTAAAGCCTGCAGTTGGCACACCAACTTCACTCATTATCTGCTTGGCATGTAACTTTGACCCTTCTAACTCAGCTAGTTCAGCAACCGGTCCAAAGCATGCTATATTTGCCTCAATAAGACGGTCTGCTAAGGATTTACAGAGTGGTGCTTCTGGACCAACAACAACTAAATCAATATGAGATTTAATGCAGAATCCAACCATTGCATCAATATCTGTTGGTGAAATATCGATATTACTGGCAATAGATGCGGTTCCTGCATTGCCAGGGGCGCAATACAACTGGTCAACCATAACTGAATCATTGAGGGCTAAGCACAGCGAATGCTCTCTACCACCGCCGCCAACAACCAATACCTTGTGAGCGCCCATAATTAACCCTCAATGCTGTCCATTGATAATCTATTTTGCTAAATTGACAGATTGGATTTGTCAAATGTTAAAGGCCTTCATCATAACGCACCCATATGCAAACAGCCAATGAGGTAGCCCTAGACATGGGATTAATATCCCTTAGTTTGATGACTTTGTGGCTATATCTACCTGGTTTCTTAGCAAATACATTTGCTATGATGTGGGGCAAATGGCTACCTAAAACGGGTTATGGGCCATGGCCAATTGATGGTGGAAAAACTATGAAAGATGGCAACCGAATGCTAGGTGACGGCAAAACTTGGAATGGATTAATTGGCGGTTCACTTACCTCGGGATTACTTTGTGTTATTATTGTAGCATCCATGGGAGATGTGCCAAATATTGATACGGCAGAATCTAAAATATTTGCTCACCCATTGACTGGTTATGAAGGCTCATGGTTTGATATTGGTTCTACTACTGTTTCAGCGTTTATTTTAGGTACATTCTTAGGTTTTGCCTGCCTTGTTGGAGACAGTACTGGTTCATTTTTCAAGCGCCGCAGGGGGATGAAAAGAGAAGGCGACATTTCTTCTAAAGCACCCCTACTAGATACCTTACCATTTGCAATTATGGTATTTTTGTGGGGCCAATTATTCTTGGGCGATTCTTTGCTTTCACAATCTGAATTGGTTGTCCCAATGTTAATTATGGTCGTAATAACACCAATTCTACATCGTTCTTTCAACTTAATTGGATACTACATTGGTTGGAAAGATGTGCCATACTAAAACAATCTTTATCCAGGCATAAAGGGAAAGGTTTGATGAATAACTGCATTTAGTCTGCCATATGCGTAGAGCAACAATTATTGTAGCATTCTTTATGATTTCAACAATCTTATTCATACCAACTGGACTTTCTGAGCCTCAAAACGATGGCACAGCACAGGTAATAACCTCTTCAGAATCGTGGGATGCAAATTCTGAATTTGACGGAGATGTTACAGTTACTGGAGGAGCAACATTGACTATCAGTGGAGACATTAGTATTGCCACTGGATCATCTATAGTCGTCGATGAAGGAGCAAACTTAGTGTTAACTGGAGGATTATCAGCCTTGGAAATGTCATCAGGGATATTCATGGAAGTCTATGATACAACAATGCTTCAACCAAACTTTACCGGTCTTGTTGATTCAGGAACACTGCGCATCAATATAGCTAAAGATTACTTTAGTACAATGGACGTGAATGTCACAGTTGGCGATAGTACTGTAGCATGGACTGGTGAAGAATACATAGACTACAGTGTCGATTTCAATGACCTGGCAATTAATGTTAGTTTCCAAGGATTTTGGCAATTCCCAGTATGGATTGATTCAATTCAAGCATTTGATAGCAATGGAGTAATCTATACTCTAGACGCTGATGAATGGGAACACAATAATGGAGTTTTGAAAACCGAAGAAGGTGAGGCATCTTATAGCATAATTGTCAATGGAAACTTTGACTCTAACTCCGGTTCAATCGAAGGTGCTGATTTGAGTTGTAGTGGCGTATGTTCAATTGATAATAGCACATTATCTTGGAGTAGCCCAATTAATGTCCAAGACAGCGGTACACTTTCAATAATGACTAGCACAATCAATGGAAGTCGAACCTATGAAGACATCATTGTTCATGATACTGCTACAATCAATTATGATACTCCAACAATGACTGGCACAGGCGGCCCAACAGATAGTTGGATTCGATTACTGTCACAAAGAGTTATTTCCACCAATTTGAAAGATGCTCCAGCTAGTGTCCACTTTGAAGGCCTTGGATACCTAGGCAGCAGCGGTGATTTAACATTAGATGAAAATGGAAATGTTGACTTGTCACAGCACAATAATCCAGAACTCAATAAGTATCTGCGTATGACTGAATGGTTAGATAGTTCAGGTACCATGAACCAGGAAGATGCAATGGTTCTAATTTCCTTAAGTGGAGGCAATAGTGCTTGGAGCGGCGATTACTCCACCACCCTTGACCCTGCACCTGCGACCCCATCATTCACCGCCAACATTCCACTACCATACGTGGTCATTGATTCTGTTGTGCCTGAAGATAACAAGGGAACTGCTAACAAGGGAATTGGAGTAATGGTAACAGCGTCAAATACCGGAGATGTTGAAGTATCTACCAACATACAATGCTTTGAGGGTGATGAATTAGCTGATGTAACAACCCTATATGTGACCTTAGCACCGGGGGAATCAAAAGATATCCCTACTACATGGTACGCGAACTCTTCTGGGGCAAAATCATTAAATTGTAAACCTTTGATTCTGCCTAAATTTAACACCTTATCTGAAGATCTTGGCCAATCTGCTGGAACTGAGTCTGAACTAGTTTCTTTCAAAGACGCTGAAGATTCCGAAGATATGCCAATCATTCTATACGGTGCAATTGTAATTGTCATAGTTATTGGAACAACCATATTTTCTAGAATATCTGCCAACAAACTCACTGAAACTGAGGAAGAGAAAGATTACGCTATCGATGAAGATGACGATGAAGATACTGGAGTCATTGAGTAATAGTTAGTCTACGCTAGCATCGCTGAAAACTCGTAACACAACGACGCCAGCAATAATCAAAGCCATACCGGCTGCTCCAGCCAAATCTATTTTCTGATCAAATATTAGCACTGATATAATAGCTAATGAAGCAATCCCAACACCAGACCAAATTGCATAAGCGACTCCAATAGGGATAGTATCTAGAGTAAGAGATAGAAAGTAAAAGGCTGAACAATAACCAATTACAACCACTAATGATGGCCAAAACTTGGTAAAGCCCTCTGTTGATTTGAGAGATGCTGTTGCAATAACTTCAGTCATTATCGCTAATCCTAGGTAGGTCCATTTAGCCAAACTAGTCACTTCTGTTAGTTACAACTAGTTTCAGCATGTGGTCATTGCGCCATCTTGAGTAGAATCTTCATCATCCCAATCTAGTTCCCAACTGTTACTGGAAGTATATGTCGATGTTTCGCCAGCATAGAATTGGTTTACTACTTCAAGTTCAAAGGTATAGCAGCCAGAGGTGTCATAGAAATCATCCTTAAGCAAGTATTCTGCTACATCATTTTGTGCAGTCCCAGGCATGTTGATCCATCCATTGGTATCCCCTGTTTGTGAACCACTAACTGAGCTTGACCATGTAGCAGTTAATCCATTGACTGTTATTTCGGGCATGTTAGAATAAACAACACTTGAACCTTTTTTGATTGTTATTTTGAAGGTATAATCAGAAGCGACTGGTAGTAGTGCTGTATTTTCCAAAGTATGTTCTCCATCATCCAAAGCTTGCTCATTAGGAGAGAATAATCCTACTGCAGCATCTATCGAAATACCGTCTGTTACAGATGTTGCACCTGAGCCTTGATTGTTGAACTTTACAATTTTGAAGATGCTAACTGCAGAATTTTTGGCCTCTCTTGTTAGATATCTAGTATCTATATCAATTGAGGAGGTTTGTCCGTCAGAGGATTCAACTTCGATCGAATATTGTTTGATTACCGATGCACTATAGTCAAGTGAGTTCCCGACAAATAATGTTTCAAGTGGTACGTAAAAAGTCGCTCTATCATTAGACAATGACTTGCTTCCGTCCCAAATTTCTTCACTGCCAGCGAAAATTTTGGCATCTACTTCGGAAGTGCTACCTCTTACTACGAATGAAAATTCATTCTCATCCTCATTAAGTGATAATTCTGATATTACCATTGATGCATTAGTTGGTACAATCATAATGGCTGCATAAGGACCAACTGCTATGATGAACGCCAAAGCAACCGAAATACCAGTCTTAAGTCCTGAAATACCTCCGGTCATTCTTTGTGATTGAACAATTGAACCAATACCTAAGGCTAAGACAACCAGAACTACTACAAAGCCAAATCCTCCACCTTGGAGAGAAATTATTGCACCAAGTACGATTATTACCCAGCCGACTAAATTTAGGATCATCGGAATGTCTGGTCCAGCGTCTTGTGCTGTTGCTTTACTAGTGACGACAGTAGGCTTAGTTTTACTGGTTATGTTATCCGAATCAGCCTTTGATTCTGATTTCTTAGAACTCTTAGGTTCATCATTTGATGCAGTCTTTGCTTTGTCAAGTAGTCCAGCCATGGCGCTCCCCAATTAGTTCACTACAGGTTTAAGTTATGAACTAAGCGCCTCCGAGAGTCGCAAATGTAAGTTTTGTAGCCGGCAATGAACAATTCAAAGTCCAGGAGCAGCTTCTCGCCATTCCTCTTCTTCGTCATCAACATTGATGAAACGACGACCAGCAACTGCAGCCGCAAGAGCAATCATAGAGAGTGCAGGAATTATTTCAAAGCCTGGCAGGTAAACTCCTCTTACGTAAATGGTAATCATTTGAGTTTCTGTAATACAGCCGCCTGTTGTACAAGCAAACTCGGATTCAGCAAAGAAGTCCAGTACGTGGTAAGCATCTGTCCAACCTTGATTCTTTGGAGTTCTAACTTTAATTTCAACATTTGTTGGTGTTGGACCTGGATCTACGCCTTTCTTTACTGCAGGCAGAGTAACAGTAAATCCAGCATCTTCCAGTGACTTACGGTAAGAGTCAGTAATTCCAACCTTCATGAAGTCGTATTGGTTACCTAGGTTGTAAACTTTGAATTCGAATATTTTATCAGTTTTTGGCATCAATTGAACAAATGGTTCTGTTGCTTCCACTTGAACTAATGAATATTGCATGATGTTAACAATCATGTTGGTGTTGGATGATGCTGAGTTTAGTGGAGGTACACCGTTTATTTCTTGGACGGTTGCTTGAACCTCTAGAGTACGCACATCCATTATCATGTAAGGAGTAGCCCTAACTGAAATTTGGAAGTCTACAGATTCTCCAGCACCCACATACATGTCACCAGGAGAGGCTGTTGCCAAGCCTTGGGCATTGACGTTGAGACTAACTTTCTCTTGGTAGGCTGTAGGGTTTGTTGCAGTACAGGTAGTAAATCCGGAGTAAGTTGAACCAGGTTTAACTTCTACATTGATAGTAGCTGGAGCGCAGTTAACTGAAATTGCCGCTGTAGGAGTTGGATTCTGAGCAGCAGCCGGAGCAGCAACTACAAGCATGGAAAATAAGTACAATGTTAAAAGAAACGAAGCGCGCTTTAAGTTGGTCATAATATCACCTATCATACCTGCCACCCCCGTGACCCTCATAACCATTTTGGGAAGATGGGAGATAAACGCCATGAAAACTGTGATTGTAATAAAGTGGGCCCGAAGGGATTTGAACCCTTGACCGCCCGGTTATGAGCCGGGTGCTCTAACCAACTAAGCTACAGGCCCGTAGCCGCCCGTCACGCCGCTCAGTCATAAAGTGTTCCAACTAACTGAATTGCGATAGAGAGGACTGACTTGGTTTAATCCACTCCCTTACCACAGCTTCTGCTGCATCTCTGATTTCTTCGGGAACAAATACCATCGCTCGTTCGTTGGGCAATGCCAAAGAACGAATCATAGCAGAATGTTCAGAAACGTCTCTGCCATCTTCTAATTTTATACCCTGCTCATAAGGCATGTAACCACGCTTAGAAATTCTCGCATACAATACATGTATTTCAGGATCATAACCATGTGATTTGATGAACTCCTCTAGACGTTGCTTTACTGCGTCCACCATATTTATGTCCAAAGTGTTGATTCTCAAAGACTTGTGAAAGCCTCGTCGAGAAAGTAATTTATTGGCATACAGAGATAAAATTGCATCATCATGATTTGCCCAATCAGATAGGGCTACTTTGATATGAGAATCATTTAATTCAGCATATTGTACCGGAGTCAAGGATTTGTTGACTAACATTTGCTCAAGTCTGTGATCTAAAGTTAATTTGCCTTGTTCAGCCAATATCTTGGCTCTTGACAGCATACCAACTAGATAATTTTGCGTTAGCATGTTGACTTTGTGGAAGTAGACTTGATTGTACATGTGATATCTTGTGACCAAGTATGCTTCGACTGCTGGCAAGCCCCAAGTTTTGACATAAAAATGACCATCTTCACCAACCCTTAGAGCTCTAAATACCCGGTCGATATCGAATCCACCAATTTGGGCACCTGTGTTTGCTTGATCTCTAACGAGGTAATCCATCCGATCAACATCGAGTTGTGATGAAACTATTTCTTTCATGAACTGCGGAATTTCCACACCTTGGTATTCAGTCTTGCCATCCATAAGAGCAAACAGGCGGCCAAGACGATCTGAACCTAGAACCTCATGAACAGCCATTCCGATTTCAGTATCTGTTGATTCAATCAGTAATCGACCCCAGTGTTCATGGGAGTGAAAGGTAGCAAAAACTTTCGGTGTTTCTAGAAGATGTGAGTATGGCGGGTGACCAATATCATGTAACATAGCAGCAAGTTGAACTAATTCTGCATCATCATCATCAATGATACCTGGTTGAACATCTTGTAAGAGTTGAGTTAATTTTCTTGCTAGATAATAAGCACCAAGGGAATGTGAGAATCTATTGTGATTAGCCGCAGGAAATACGTATTCACAAGTTGATAATTGCTGAATAGAACGTAGCCTTTGGAATTCCTTAGTATCGATAATCTTAGCGTGGTGTGGCGGCACAAGAATATCCTTGTGAATCTCGTCCCTTATCACCCGCTCTCGCATTCCATCCCCACGACACGCTCGGTTTACTGTTTAAAAAGGCGATGCAAAGATAGGCAACTATCCTCAAACATGACTAAAAGACTGTTTTGCTAGCACCAAGTATGGCGGATGTTCTCAAGAGCATTATGAATAAAATTACTGATGATGACCCAGCAACTAGAGGTCAACAACTTTGGGTAATGTTTACCCTTGCGATATTTCTTGTCGCAATTTTGAATTATTATGCAATGGTTAGGGAACCAGACATTGTTGACATGGATGAGTTGATTGAATACAAAAATGAAGTTGTCAAAGTTGAAGGAGAAATAATTTCATGGCGAGAAGATCCCTGGAATTCGGGAGATTGGGAAACTCACGTCATTGTAACAGACGGTACTGCCGTGGTTGAGGCTCGTTGGAGCCGCCCTGCTGAAATTCCACCAATTGGCACAAATGTGGTAATCACTGGCAAAGTTATGGAATATGAAGGTAATATTTACATGACTGCGGTAGGTTCTGGAGCAATGGACTGGGATGAAGATGATTTGCCTGACATCGTCCAGTTATCTTTGCTTGATGTAGCACTGGACCCAGAGAAATATGAAGATGAAGTAATCTCCCTCACAGGATACATAGGGGAATCAATACCACCTGATGCAATGTTTGTATCTGCTGATTTAAGGGACCACCCTTCTTACGGGAATGCTGAACATCAAGTCAAGTTAAACATCAGGTCAAAGGTTGGAAGTTGGATTGAAACATCCTCAAAAGTACAAGTCACAGGAACTATTGCATACAATCAAAGAGATTTGAATTGGGTCATGTCTGTCCAAGGACCAGAAATTCTTGTTGACAGAAATCATCCAGTCGAAATCATTCGATTGAATTGGGGCGAAGAAGCCACATGGAGTTATCAGTCTGGTAATCTCGTCAATATTGCAGGCTATGTAATGGTTGGTGAGGAGTGGAGTTTGCGAGGTCCAGGCGGAGTAACAATTTGCCTAAAACCAAGTGAAATTGACAGAATGGCCAATGAAAATTCCTCCCTGAACAATGAATTTCGAGATGTTCAAGGAAGACTAATGTGGTCTGAAGCAGATTCTAGTTGGTGTGTTGATGCAAGTGAAGGTACACCCACAGGGAATTTAATCAATTCTGAAAATGTCGTAGATTTGTTATCATTACTTTCAGGTGATCCAATAAGGTTGATTGATGAGCCAAATACACGATATACTGTCAATGCATTTGTGAGATATTCCATTGAGCCATCTGTTGAAGATGTCAGTGGCTGGCTAGTTGACAAGATTGATTATCGAGGACAAACCAAGATTTACGCTACTTTCCCTGCCCAGACTTCAACCCAATGGATTGAAGCTGGTCAAGCCATAACTGCCAATGTTTCCGTTACTTGGGATGACATCAATATGGCAATACGGCTAATGATTCATGATTATCAATTAGGTGAAATACCAGAGCCCAAGAATTTACTCTGGGATGAAGGTGCATCTCAATGGGGATATTCTAGAAGTCAAATGGTAAATCTTCCCGGCATTGCGGTTCAAGATGATGATGGCCAATGGTGGTTGCAAAGAGATGGTTCTAACCAAAGTATTCGACTATCACCAAATAACAACACCATCATCGGCACAGATAGTTACCACAGTGGATATTCACATGTTTGGAATGGCCGAATGATGGAAGTGGCAGACCCAGATATGATTGCGACGGTTTATCATTTGATAAACGCAGACGTAGTTGATACCGATGGCGACGGTTTATCGGATAACTTGGAATCTCTTTATGGGACAAATCCGTATAATATTGACACTGACGGCGATGGTGAAAACGATCGTGATGATAACGATACATACCCAGACTATTGAGGAATTTAGATGTGGGAAGCGTATTTTCTTGACCTTGGATGGTTGCTATTTGCACTATTCTTCGGCGTAGCAATGGGCTCTCTAACTGGACTTATACCTGGTTTTCACGTTAACAATGTCGCACTAATTTTACTCGCATTATCTCCAGTGTTTTTGAGTTGGGGTATTCCATTATCTGCAGTTGCGGCTATTATTGTCTCCACCGGAACGGTTCACACGTTCTTAAATTATATTCCCTCAGCACTACTTGGAGCACCTGATGGTGACACCGCGTTATCATTACTTCCAGGTCACAGAATGCTATTATCAGGTAATGCACCCAGAGGGGTTGCTTGGTCTGCTAGAGGCTCTCAACTAGGTTTGTTTCTCTCCTTGCCGCTTATCATTGTGGCTAGGATCGCCTTTGGTGATGAACTAGGTTGGTATGATTATCTAAGAAATATCATTTTCTTTTTACTCCTAGCAATCTCGTTCTTGCTATTAGCAACTGAAACTACAAGACTTGATTGGCCAAAATGGATGAGAAAACTATCGAGAAATTTGCTTGGAACCGATAGTAGATTTGCTGGATTCTTAGCCGCAACTGGCTTCTTTTTACTGGCAGGATTTTATGGCTGGGCAGTATTTAGCCTACCTGCCAGATCACCGGTTGGCATTCCAGATGCAAGTCTATTATTACCAAGTCTAGCTGGATTGTTTGGTATTGCTAACTTGTTGGACATCTATGCTACTACATCCCATATCCCTCCGCAAAATGAAGATTGGACACTACCACCGGCAAAGCCGTTGTTGGTCCCTTGTTTTTGGTCTGGAGTGGCTGGTGCATCGATGGGGGTGTTGCCCGGAATGACTGCATCTCAAGCCACTGTACTGGTGATGGGTGGCAGAAACCTCGCTGCAAAGGTGCAGGGCAAGGAAGGTTATGGTATGGATTGGGAGACCCGTAGGTTAACTGAAATGACTGATGATGAACTATTAGAAATCGCACTTTCTGAAGCGGAAGGAGGAGTTGAAGGGCCTCAAACAAAGCAAGATTTAGAAGTAATTGCAATTCTTTCTGCTGTCAACACTGCTGTTACGGTTATGGTTCTAGGGTTCCTGTACATAATTGGTAGATCTCGTTCAGGTGCTACACTAGCGTTGAAAATGATGTACCCGATTGACACTTGGTCATCAGCAGAACCGACTGCAGATTTTATTCGTTTGATATCAATTACTGTAGCCGCTGGATTAATGGCAATGCCAATTATGCGAGTTGTTGGTAAAGGTATGCTGCGATTGCATGCTGCTATACCCTTGCAACAAATGGTAATGGGAGTAATAATATTCGTTTCTGCACTTGTATGGTTTACTACTGGTTTTATCGGAATTGGTGTACTGATTATCGGTACAATCCTTGGATTAATTCCCCCCAGAGTTGGTATACGTAGAAGTCACGGCATGGGTATTATCATTGTGCCAATTATGATTTACACTTTTTCACAAGCACAAGACGCGTTCGGTTTCCTATGATAAATAAATTAACTTGAGATGAATATTATGAATACCAAAAAATACCCAATAATTTTGATTACACTGATGCTTTGTTCGTACTTAGCACCCGTCCTAGATTCCCAAGAAATGTCAGAACCAAACAAGCCATTCGAAACATCAAGTAGGTCATCTGCATGTATGGGTGACATTTGTATCTCAGAGGCATTAGTTAACGCATTTGGCTCGGAAACTGGTGCTGTTGGACCGGCAGATTGGACAAGCGGAGAATGGGTTGAATTACACAACTCAGGAACCACCACAGTTGATCTTTCAAACTGGATTTTGGATGACCATTATGATCGACCACTGAGTATGACTACCAATCATGTAGTGTCTCCAAGTGGAGCGACAAATATGGAAATTTTAGCGGGAGATTACATTGTTCTTGCTCGTAATGGTGATGGTGGTTCATGCGGATTCTGTATGAGAAATTCCAATGGTATGGTGAATCTGAAGGATGCCAGTGGCAGTATTGTACACTCCATAACTTGGACTACATCTCCTAGTGAGGGCGTTAGTCTAATTGAGGACACAAGTGACCCTGCTGCTGATTGGATTGAATCAACCACACTTTCACCAGGAGAAAGTAACCAAGGAGGCACACCTACTGGCCCAGTATATTTTGCCGGTGATTTGGTAATCAATGAAGTAATGGCTGATGCATACCCAAGTTATGATAACGGAACATGGCCTGATGGCGAATGGGTTGAAATTCACAATAAAGGCAACTCGCCAATCGACATGACTGGATGGCATCTCAAGGATGCTGCTGGGAACACTGTAGAATTCGATCAAAATCACTTGGTAGGATTTACTGCTGACCCTAACTCTATGATTATCAATGCAGGAGAACTCCGGATTATTGCGATTAATGGGTCCTCAAATAGTGGCGTACTGAATAATGCCATCGAGACACTAAGTGTCCATTGGCCAAATGGTAGCATAGGTGATGAGGTCAACTGGAGTTCAAATGAGCCAGGTTTTAGCTTGTCCCGTAATCACGGCACTGATGAAATGTATACTTCCGCTTACCCAACGGTAAATGCAACTAATATCGGCCAAATTAGTACTCTACCAACTATGGCTAGTGACCTAATCATTACTGAATATCTTCCTTCAACCAGTACAACTGGCAACTTCCCAGATGGCAAATGGATTGAAATCCACAATAATGGAACCTCATCAATCAACCTACTTGGCTGGAGTATCACAAACGGTAAAGGAGAAATCCTATACTTTGACCCTGGCACAATCATCTTCAATCAATCCCACTCTAGTACCACCGATATATCTCCTGATGAGCGAAGATTGGTTCAAATGTCTAATAATTTTGAACTTTATGATTACTACGAACATTTAGTGATGAAAGATAATAATGGAATTATCGTTGATTCCGGATGGCACAGTAATTACTTTGGCGATAACGTCTCAATGATAAGAGATTACGCAAATATTGGTGCTCAATGGCTGCCGTCAAATTGGCTGACTCCAGGACAACCCGAGCCAGGCAATGAGCCATACTCAATGAAGGATTTACAATTTAGTGAAATCTTACCTGATGGCCTAGGACTGGACACACAGTCATGGCCACTGGGAGAGTGGATTGAATTATACAACAATGACAGTGTTGCTGTTGATTTAACAGGTTGGAAATTGAAAGCTTCTAGCAGTCGAAGTTTCACTCTTGGAGCCTACAATTTCCCACTCCAACAAGATGCTATAGTCCAACCAGGCGACGTGGCTTTAATTGCATTAAATGGCACCAACTCATTCTATCTAAAGCAAACATCTGACCTCATCACTCTAGTTGATGAAAGTACTGCAATTGTTGATTCCGTAGCATGGGATGTATCTTCGGAAAACATCTCAATGATCCCACCTGGCAGTAGTCATGCTGGTTATACAACTATGTCGCCATCTGGAATTGCTGGTTGGGTAGAGCCCGCTTGGGCGACACCAGGAGACATTAACCCCGAATGGGCACAATATATTGGCTCTAACGATGTCATTATCACCGAATATATGGGCTGGTGTGATGACATGGACGGCACGGTAAATGATTGGATTGAAATATACAATGATGGAACATCGGCAATAGATTTGCTAAGATGGCGAATTGATACAGCCACAAACCGTCATTTTATCGTTGAAACTGGAGAATTAGACAATAATAATTCACTTAGCATCATAGCAAATTCCTCTAAATCCACTGTTGTTGCCCCTGGAGAATATGCCCTGATTAGTTTACCATACCAATTCTTATGGGCTACTGATTTACCAGAAATCTATAATCCAGATGGATTAGTAATCAGTGAATCTGCTGTTCACGGTGAGGGTTTGACTACCATTACTTGTCAATCTTGGATCTCTGATAATGGTGTAGATTGGAATGTGGCTGCTTATCCAACACCGGGCGCTGAAAATATTGTCTCGAGTGATTTTGCTACTGCTGGGGACATACTGCTAACTCGTGTATCACCTTATGAAAATGATTTTATTCAACTCAAAAACATCGGCCAAAATGATGCCTATCTTATGGATTGGCAAATCAGCATAAATGATGGGACCATTGACGAGTGCAACATTGATTCAACTATGTTTTTCCCTTCGATGTCTAGTATTATCATTTCCGATAGTAATGCAATGAATTCCTTTACTGGTCAAGATATGACATTTATCGACGAGGTTAATCCTGTATTCTTACAATTTAGCGACATCGGGTGTTCTGACTTCAGTATCCCAGATGTTGGTGTAGTGATTACCATCGTAGACCCAAGTGGCAACCTATCTGATGCTTTCGTGTTTGATAGCGGACCTGCTACTCATGCAGGATGGACCAGCGAAGCACTATCGGTACCGACAAGTAGTATCTCTGATGATGATTTCATTTATGTCAGAGGTGATGGTTGCAATAATCTACCGGACACAGATAGTGCTGATGATTGGAAATATTTGTGGTCAATAAGTGGATTACACAACACTCTTTGCTTGGCCACTGACTTTGGTGAAGGAGAATCTATCGTAACCCCAATTGTTGGACCGCAAAATGGTTTATTGGAGTTGATTCAATGGATTGATGGTAGTCAAACAAGTCTGCAAATCCAACTTTACCAAATGCAGGAAGCAAATCTAGTCCAAGCCTTGTTAGATGCCTTAAACAGAGGCGTCAATGTAGAATTGATGCTTGATCCAGGTTGTTATAATTGTAATATTTGGTCTGAAACAGACTTGCAATACAAGAATGATTATGCTTACACTCTAATTCAAGCGGGTGCGACTGTCTACGAATTTAACACTGATTCAAATGAACCATATCTGTACTTACACAGCAAAGTAGCCGTAAGAGATTCAAACAGTATTTGGATGTCATCTGGAAATTGGAAACCTTCATCGGTTCCTGCTCCCGACGTTAGAGGTAATGTCGAATGGAGTGTTATTATCGATAATGATGATTTAGCCCAAATGGTTGAACAACAGTTCAATCTTGACAAAGAAGTTGCTGAATTGATGGCGCTAAATGATTATGATCAGTATCAATTCTACCCTCCTAGTACTATTGGTGGTGGCGGAGTACAATCAGCTATCCAAACCAGTATCTCAGGAGAATTACTCACTTGCCCGACTAATTGTGTTACTAAAATTGTTGATTTCATAATGTCTGCAGAAGATGAGGTTTTACTTTCCCAACAGACTCTTGATGTTGACTGGGCATATGGTTGGGGAGATGAAAACCCAATCATTACTGCTCTACATGATGTTGCAATGCAAGGAGTTGGTGTTCATCTAATCATCAATGGTGCCTACCTTGATGATGACGACCAAGAGGTTGTTGATTTGTTCAATGAAATCTGGAATAGCACCGAGGGATTAGATGCTTCTGCCGTTGTCATGGGTGAAGACGATGATGTCGCTAAATTACACAACAAAGGAATTATTGTTGATGGAGAAAGTGTACTTGTTTCCTCGATAAACATGGGTAGTTCTGCAATGAACCGTAACCGTGAGATGGGAGTAATTATTCATTCATCAGTAATTACTCAATATTATCTAGATGGATGGCATGCAGATTGGAATCGCCTAGACAACGTCACAGATACTGACCAAGATTCACTGACCGACAAATATGAAGTTGCTAATGGACTAAACAGAACCAAGCGTACAATGCCTTCGGGAGTCACTGAAGATATGTTTGATTCAGACGGCGATGGAGTAAACAATACTGATGAGCAAAAACAAGGCAGCCACCCAATGTTGGCTGATACTGATGGCGATTGTGCTATTGATTCGGTAGAGATTACTTGGGCTCAAAGAACAGCACTTAACACATCGGTTGCTAATGTTGCCATTTACGATGCCCTGACCTTAGAAGACGCTGATGGAGATGGAATCAAAGATACTGACCAATATGGTTGCGATCTCTCTTCTGGTAATTCGCCAACTGAGCCAGATGATAATAATAGCATAGATCCAGAAGCAGATGACGACTTGGACACCATACCGAATAAGTTTGATTTGTGCCCAAATACTGAACCAAATGCATTGACTGACTTTGATGGTTGCTCAGCTGATCAACTGGCTGAACTGGCTGATGCTAGCGATGGCGAAAATGATGATACTGGTAAAAACACCATGTTGATTGTGATGATAGTAGCAGCCATCTTTTCAATTGGGGCATTTATCATCCTAAAGCAATTAGAAAGCAAGGCGATTGAGGCTAAAAATCTAGTAAGCCTTGAGGAGCAAGAAATGATGTTAGCCGAGAATTCGGAATCTGTCGATACTGAATCGTGGGCAATGCCGGTGCTCGACGGTAGTGGTGAAAGTCAGACTACCGAGGACAGCAGTAATTTCTCACCTGAAGAATTAGCCAAATTCCCTGGTTGGACTGAAGATGTAATCCAACGTTATCTCGACAACGGATGGACGATTGACCAACTTGCTGAATACTATCAAGAACAACTTGAAGGCAACCAATAACATCGTAAGATTGACAAAGGACTTAACATTAGCAGGACTGATAAAGATGCGTTACTCTACCAGCAATCCAGTTATGACTCAGAATTTTTGGTCCAATATTCAAGGACAGAACACTATGACTTTACAAGGTACAATCGGCAAACTTGCCTACCTGCTTGGAATTGTCACAATCACTGCATTAATTTCTGCTTATGTCGCTCTTGATGCATTAGCAGCAGGAAATGCTTCTGCCATCAATGGAATGGTCATGGGTGGATTTTTTGGTGCCCTAGTAGTGGGGTTGATATTAGTATTTATGCGTCCAGAAAATCCTGCTGCATTGATGACGATTTATGCTGTATTACAAGGAATGTTTGTTGGGGCAATTTCTCTAATGTTTGAAGCATTCTACACAGGCATAATTATCCAAGCCGCATTTGGCACATTGTTTATCACTGGAGGTATGCTAATTATTTATTCATCTAGAGTCATTAGGCCAACTCCAACTTTCAACAAAGTCATTGGCAGCCTAGTAGGAGCAATTATGTTGCTCTATCTAGTTTCAATATTCTTCTCGATGTTTACTGCTTATGAGGTCCCATTCTTACATTCATCAGGCCCTATAGGTATTGGTTTGACAATATTTATTCTTTCAATCGCCGCATTAAGCCTGATTTCTGACTTTGGTTTCATTGAATCTGGGGTAAAGTGGCAAGCACCTAAGAATGCAGAATGGTGGGGCGCATTTGGTGTGTTAGTGACAATAATTTGGATCTACATCGAAATGATTAGACTGCTGTCAAAAATCCGTGACTGATAAAATCACAGTTTTTGCTGCCCAACTGACATAGAGTTCATACGGTATCGTCATTACCACGAAGTGATAACATGACACGAAGCATACCTGTAGTAGATTTTGCCGACTATCTATCTAATGATGAAGCCAGACGTAACAGCTTCATCGAAATGGTTGGTGATTCACTCAAGGACATCGGATTCTTTGCTTTGAAAAATCATGGCATACCGTTGGAGTTAATCCATCAATCATACGAAAATGGTGATGCTTTTTTCGGGCTTGACAAAAGCAGTAAATCCAACTATTCACGCTCAGAAATTTCTCACCAACGTGGTTATACTGCTTTTGGTGTTGAGCACGCCAAAGATAATCCAGCACCTGATTTGAAAGAATTCTGGCAAACCGGTCGTACTCACCAACCTGGCGAAAACCCTTCTTATCCAGGAAATGTTTGGCCAGATGCTGATGTGCCACAGTTTAAGCAAACAATTGACGATTTGTATAACAGAATGGAGAATGTATCAAGAGAATTACTAGCCGCTTGTAGCATATATCTTGGTAAAGATGCTAATTGGCTACCTGAGATGACAGATGATGGTAATACCATTATGCGTATTATTCACTACCCACCACTTGGAGATGATGTCCAAGAAGGTGCAGTCAGGTCTGCAGCCCATGAGGATATTAATTTCATCACGCTACTAGTTACTGCTACAGCAGATGGTCTTGAAGTGATGGACCATGACGGAACATGGATAAAAGTCGAGGGTGATGAGAGACACATCATTGTCGATTCTGGTGACATGATACAGAACCTGACTAATGGATTATTCAAATCTACAACTCACCGAGTAGTAAACCCTGCATCCAAGTCAGCCCGTCGCTTCTCAATGCCGATGTTTGTTCATCCACGCAATTCAATCGATTTAACTCCAAGACCAGAATTCATCGAAATGACAAGTGGCAAGGCTGATTTCCAATCAATTAACGCTGGTGATTATCTCCATCAAAGATTGGTCGAAATTGGCTTAGCCAAAAACTAGGTTGATCTTATGGAATCATCTGATGTTTTAACGCTCATCAGCCAAATAGAGCATCAACAAACCATGAACTTAGATTTGTTAAGTGATTTCATTGAGTCTGTAGCAAACAGAACTATCGACATTCAATATGTTGAACAATGGCTAAAGGCAGTACATAGCAATGGTATATCAGTTGATGAAACTACAATTCTAACCAAGGGCATGATGGAGTCAGGCTCGATAATAACTTGGCAAGATAATTCTCTTGTGGTTGACAAACATAGTACTGGAGGAGTGGGTGACAAAATGTCACTAATGCTTGCCCCTGCTTTAGCTGCATGTGGACTGAAAGTCCCAATGCTAGCAGGTCGGGGGCTAGGGCATACTGGTGGAACCATTGACAAGTTAGAATCAATCAAAGGATTCAATTGTTCACTTAATCCACAACAAATGCAGGAACAAGTAGAGGAAATTGGTTGTTGTATCGCAGCCCAAAATGCGGCAATAGCACCAGCAGATGGATTATTGTATGCAGTTAGAGACGTGACTAATACAATTGACAGCATCCCACTTATTACTGCTTCAATTATTTCAAAAAAGGCGGCAGAAGGACTTGGTTCTCTAGTTCTGGATGTCAAATGTGGTAAAGGTGCATTTATGCAATCTTTTGACGATGCTGAAGCACTGGCTAAATCAATGGTTGGTGCTGCACAGGGACTGGGCATCAAGACAATTGCCCAGATAACTCAAATGGACTACCCAATAGGGCGATATGTTGGCAATAGTTTGGAAATCCTTGGTAGTATTGAGGTGCTTAAAGGCCAAGGATCTAGTGATACCAGAGAATTGGTCGTACTCCAAGGTGCAGCCTTGCTGGTATTATCTGGCGTAGCAAATGACGAAATTGCCGGACAAGCATTGATGAACAATGTCCTAGATAATGGAGAGGCTTTGGCTAAATTCAAACAAATGTGCTTAGCCCAAGGTGTTAGTCAACTAGATGTTGAGTTACTTATTAGAGAACCAACAAAATTGCTAGGTAAGAGTAAACAAATAACCTCGATTAAGTCAACAAGCCAAGGCTATGTCTCAGCAATTACCTCAATGACCTTAGCAGAGATAGCCCGCAAACATGGAGCCGGAAGATTCGCCATTGAAGACACAATTATTCCTGAGATTGGCTTTGAAATTCTAGTTGAAAAAGGCCAAGCGATCAATCAAGGCGAGACCTGGATAAAATTCCATCATAATATTGACCTTACAACACAAGAGAAGCAATCACTAACTGAATGTATTATTATTTCATCTAAGCCAATCACACCAAAACCTCGCTTGATTGAGATTATTAGATGATGACACCGCGGCCGAATTGCTCATAAAGGAGA
>MDTC01184679.1_pt1 | contig 19746 bp, 15 predicted proteins | sample 811181 | NCBI WGS metagenome assembly MDTC01 (sample SAMN05326644, study PRJNA326480) | marine metagenome | isolation source: seawater | place: Pacific Ocean: North | collected 2011 | reverse complement strand
TTCTTCATTTTGAGATCCACTACGACTCCAGCCATATTCGTTCTCCTTCTTGCATAGCAGCCTGATGCTGTCCATCCCTGAGCAAATTCGGCTTACCGGACCTGTGCGTCATCGCCGCAAACGCCGCATCTGCGGCCCAGTACATATAGCGGCAGGTCGGCATGATCTCTTACAACAATTCTGTTTCAACATTCACGCCTCACCTGCACCAATCGCCCGCCTTTGTTTTCACGCTAGAAAAAAGGACAGCCCCCGGAACAAATCGCAGCATGTACCTGTTTTGTTCTTTTATCAAGAAGATTTTCTTGTTTTGTTCATGTTTTTTTCAGGGACAGGTGAGAACAAACAAAAAAGAAATCAGCATTAGCATGCTGGCCGCGACTATTTTGAGCATAGACTATGCGATAATTATACGGTCTCAGGAAGCATTAGTCGTCGCGGTGGATACGCTCCATGCGTTCATGCTGTTCTTGCGCATGCAGACTGAGTGATGCAATCGGGCGCGCTTCGAGGCGGCGCAGATTGATCGGCTCGTCTGTTTCAACGCAATAGCCGTATGAGCCGTCCTCGATTCGGCGAAGTGCAGATTCGATTTTTTGCAACAGCTTACGCTCTCGGTCTCGTGTACGTAGATCGATGGCCGCATTGCTTTCAATCTGCGCCCGATCCATCTGGTCAGGCTGGTGAAGGTTTTCCTGAGACAGGTCCGTAATGGTTTCATTGGCCTCGGCCAGCAGTTCCAGTCGCCAATCTTCAAGCTTGCGCTTGAAATAAGCCAGTTGCATCGGGTTCATAAACTCCTCGTCCTCGCTCGGACGATAGCCTTCTGGCACCATAATTGGTGAGGCAGCTTCCTTGCTAATATTGGCCGACACACCTACTTTGTTAGTGGTATTTTTACCGTTGTCCGGTGATTTCTGATTTTTAGCTGTGTTTTTGGCCATGTGAAGTTCCATTTCCAAAAGCGCTTTTTGTAGGCCTGATCTGGATCCGCATCACCTTAAAAAACAACGGATAAACCAAGGCAGATCGCTCATTCTGGTTGCGTTTCCCAACGAAGGCACTTGACGTACACAAAAACCGCCACGGCATCAAGAGGTGATTTTTTTGACTTAGAATCTTAAAAAAGGCTTTTAACTAACAAATTTTCTTACTAAAAAGTTAATTCTAGGTGAATCGAGGGGCTGAATTAGACATATTATGGTTTGATTAATGATCGCTCCGCGCTTCGGGCTAACGTGGAACACGCCGTCCAGAGACGGGTCGAGATGTGAGAATGAAACTGATAGTTTGGGAAATCTAGCATGCATATTCTTATTGTTGAAGATGATCCGGTCGTTGCTGACGCTCTTGGCATGACTATCGAAGAGGCCGGCCACTCGCAGTCAACCGCTCACAATATTGAAACAGCACTTGCCGAATTGAAGCACAAAACTGTCGATGCCGTATTGCTAGATATTAATCTGCCAGACGGTGATGGTACCCGTCTTGCGCGTCTGATCCGCAAAAACCATACCCCAGTCCCCATTCTGGCAGTTTCTGGCAATACACGCACGGACGACAAGATCGATGCACTCGGGGCCGGCGCTGATGGCTATCTGACCAAGCCTTTGGACCGGTTTGAGCTGCTGGCCAACCTTGATGCGATTATTCGCCGCACCCTTGGACACAGTTCAGCTACCGTATCGGCAGGCAACCTTGAGGTTGACCTCAATCGTCATCTTGCGCTGGTTGGTGGCGTACAGTTGCCGCTGACTGGAAAGGAATTCCGAATTGTCGAGTTTCTTGCGCTGCGCAAGGGGTCAGTTCTGAGCAAGACATCATTTCTCAGCCATCTTTATGGTGGCATAGATGAGCCTGAGCCAAAGATTATCGACGTGTTCATTTGCAAGCTGCGGCGCAAGCTGGAACTAGCCGGTGCTAGCGGTGTGAGCATCGACACAGTTTGGGGTGAGGGCTATATCCTGCGCGAAACCGAGGCGGTCAACCAAACACCGGGATCGCTGCCAGCCAGCATCGTGAGCACGCAGGTTGAGGGAAGCCGCAGATTCGATGCCAGTCCGACAGAGTCGCGGGCCAGCTAAACGCCTTCATCTGGCAGAATGATTTTGAATAGCGTACAAAAAGGGGCTTGCGGGCCCCTGTTTTGATGTAAGCTCTTACAACCAGCTGTGTGGCGTCAAACGTCCTGGATCAATGTAGGATTTGAGCGTGCTTTATTTTGCGCTTGGCGATTTTGTTTATCACCCCGACAGACCGGACTGGGGGATTGGTCAGGTGCAGTCAATTGTAGGCATGCATGTCACCGTCAACTTTACCCATGCAGGCAAACAGATGATTAATTGCGAAATCATCGAGCTTGAGAAAACGAATCCAGAAGCCGCGATGCCGGATAGCAGGTCAGGAAAAGAGGACTGAACCCTGTCGGCGAGCATCAAATCCGTCCAGATTGCGCCATTGTATGACGTATATTGCTATGAGAAGATCTACAAAAGGGATGAATGTGGGGCTAGAATAACCGTTCGGAATATCGTCGCAGTCGCGACATGCACTGGGGAGCATTGGGGTGGACGAAGTAGCTGTACCGAGCGCACTGAAGCAGGGCGCAAAAGCCAGCCGAGGTAAAGGCCGTTACAAGCCAAAAGGCCGCATGGTCGATGCTGCCGCCTTCAGTGAGGTCAAAGCCCTTCTTGGCGAGACACCGCCGCAGCGCGACATGTTGATAGAGGCGCTGCACATCATCCAGGACCACTACCGTCACTTGTCGGCGCGCCACCTTGCCGCGCTTGCAGACTGGATGCGGCTTCCCATGGCAGAAATCTGGGAGGTGGCCAGCTTTTATGATCATTTCGATCTGGTGCGTGAAGGCGAGGCTGCGCCCGCTGCCTGCACCGTACGCGTCTGCACCTCATTGTCTTGCATGCTAGCAGGTGGCGAGATATTGCTTGAAAAGCTGCGTCCCTATACCTCTGAAAAGGTTCGTTTTGTTGCAGCACCCTGCATCGGCGCATGTGACAAGGCACCAGCCGCTGCCATTGGCCACAAGCTTGTTGAAAATGCCAGTTTTGATACACTGAAAGCAGTTAAAAAGGACAGCCACGCCGAAATGCCTGCAGCGGCAAAACGCTTCGACGACTATTGCGCTGCCGGTGGATATCGCACGCTGCGCGCGCTTCTTGACGGGGACCTCGGAACCGAACAGATTTTGCAGACGCTGGATGATGCTGCGCTGCGCGGGCTTGGCGGCGCCGGCTTTCCAACAGGACGCAAATGGCGCATCGTATCTGGACAGCCCGGCCCGCGCCTGATGGCGGTGAACGGAGATGAGGGTGAACCCGGCACATTCAAGGACCGCCTTTATCTGTCGCAAGACCCGCATCGCATGATTGAGGGCATCCTGATTGCCGCAAAAGTGGTCGAAATTGAAACGTGCTACATTTATATGCGCGACGAATATCCCGAAATCATCGCATTGTTGCGTGCAGAACTTGACAAGGTGCGCGCTATCGGACTCGCTGCGCATGTCGAAATCCAGTTGCGGCGCGGTGCCGGCGCCTATATCTGTGGCGAAGAATCCGCGATGATCGAGTCAATCGAAGGAAAGCGCGGTCTGCCACGTCACCGCCCACCCTATGTTGCCGAGCAGGGCATTTTTGGGCGCCCAACGCTGGTCAATAATGTTGAGACGCTGCACTGGATCCGCGACATTGTTGAGAATGGCGCCAGCTGGTTCAACGCACAGGGCAAATCCGACCATCCTGGCCCGCGCAGCTATTCGGTTTCTGGGCGTGTCGCCAATCCCGGCGTGGTTGTTGCGCCAGCTGGATCGACTGTGAATAACCTGATCAGCCTGTGTGGCGGCATGGCAGATGGACAGACATTCAAAGGCTATCTTCCCGGTGGAGCATCCGGCGGCATCCTGCCGGCTTCAAAAGGCGACATCCCGCTCGATTTTGGTGGCGCGCTCGCTGAGGAAGGGTGTTTTGTCGGATCGCACGCGGTGGTGGTGCTGTCAGATCAGGACAATATGTGGGATGCAGCCACCAACCTGATGAAATTCTTTGCGCATGAAAGCTGTGGACAATGCACGCCATGCCGGAATGGTACGGAAAAGGCCGTCCTCATGATGGAAGCAGCAGAGCCTGATACCGCTCTTCTTAGCGAGTTATCCGGCGCTATGGCGGATGCAAGCATCTGCGGGCTTGGCCAGGCAGCATCTAATCCGCTTGTCAGCGTGATGAAGCATTTTCCCGAAGATGTAGGGGGCAATAACGATGCCTGATTCTATTAGCAGAAACATCACCTTCACCCTTGATGGCAAAAAGATTGAGGCGATCGGCGGGGAAACCATATGGCAGGCTGCGGCCCGGCATGGCACCAATATTCCGCATCTGTGTTACAAGGACTCAAAGGATTACCGCGCTGATGGCAACTGCCGCGCCTGCATGGTCGAGATTGAAGGTGAACGCGTCCTCGCCGCATCCTGCATTCGCACTCCGAGCGAGGGCATGGTTGTCGCCAGCGACAGCCATCGCGCTGACGGCGCGCGCAAGATGGTGATGGAACTGCTGGTTGCCGACCAGCCGGCGCGCGACATCGCGCATGACTCAGCTTCAGAATTATGGCGCTATGCCGACAGCCAGAATGTTTCTACATCCCGCTTTCCGGCAAAGGTAGCCCCTGCCCCGGACAGCAGCCATCCAGCCATTGCGGTTAATATGGATGCCTGCATCCAGTGCAATTTGTGTGTGCGCGCCTGCCGAGAGATCCAGGTCAATGATGTCATTGGCCTCGCCGGACGTGGTGCTGACGCGCATATTATTTTTGATTTTGACGATGATATGGGGGCGTCAACTTGTGTTGGCTGCGGTGAATGTGTGCAGGCGTGCCCTACTGGCGCGCTGATGCCAAAAACGCTGCTTGATGACACGCAAAAGCTGGCCATTACGCCAGACAGGCAGGTTGATTCCGTCTGCCCTTATTGCGGTGTAGGCTGTCAGCTGACCTTTTCAATCAAGGATGAGAAGATAGTCTCTGTCGCCGGACGCGAAGGCCCGGCCAACAAGGGGCGCCTGTGCGTAAAGGGACGCTATGGGTTCGATTACATTGATAATCCTGAACGGCTAACGGCTCCGTTGATCCGTCGTGAGGATGTGCCTAAATCAGCCTCAATGCCGTTTGATCCTGCTAATCCGCTGACCCATTTCCGCGAGGCCAGCTGGGATGAGGCGCTGACCCATGCGGCTGACAGGCTAGTGGCGGCGCGCGATACCCACGGGCCGGCTGCGATGGCAGGATTTGGTTCGGCAAAGGGCACGAATGAAGAGGCTTATCTGGTCCAAAAACTGGTGCGCACCGGTTTTCGAACCAATAATGTCGACCACTGTACACGGCTGTGCCATGCCTCTTCGGTCGCTGCACTACTTGAAAATATTGGCTCAGGCGCGGTAACCGCCTCCTTTGCAGAATGTCGTAACGCCGAAGCCATCATTGTCATTGGTGCCAACCCGACCGTGAACCATCCAGTGGCCGCCACCTTTATCAAGAATGCGGCTGTCAACGGAACCCGCCTCTATATTCTGGATCCACGCGGCCAGCAACTTGATCGTTATGCTACCGCCTCGCTGCGCTTTTCCCCTGGCAGCGATGTCGCCATGCTGAACGCGATGATAAATGTGATTATCAGTGAAGAACTTTATGACAGTGATTATGTGGACAGACACACTGAGGGCTTTGAGGCACTCAAGGAACGTACCGTCCATACTACCCCAGAAGCCATGTCCCCTATTTGCGGGGTCTCGCCGGAAGAACTGCGCACCGTTGCCCAAGGCTATGCGATGGCAAAAAGTGCCATGATCTTCTGGGGGATGGGCGTCTCGCAGCATACGCACGGTACCGACAACTCCCGCTGTCTGATTTCCCTTGCCCTGCTCACAGGAAATGTTGGACGTGCCGGCACCGGACTGCACCCACTGCGCGGTCAGAACAATGTTCAGGGCGCATCCGACGCCGGTCTAATCCCGATGTTTTTCCCTGATTACAAGCCTGTGGATGATGCCGAAACCCGCGCCAAATATGAAGATCTGTGGCAGACAGAGCTGGATGTTAAACGCGGCATGACAGTGGTTGAGATTACGAACGCTGCGCATGATGGTGATCTCAAGGCCATGTATATCATGGGAGAGAACCCGGCCATGTCCGACCCGGACCAGACGCATGCCCGTGCGGCGCTAGCCAATCTAGACATCCTTGTGGTGCAAGATATTTTCATGACGGAAACCGCTGCCTTTGCGGATGTGATTTTGCCTGCATCAGCTTTCCCTGAGAAGGATGGCTCCGTCACAAATACAGATCGTCGGGTACAGATGGGCCGCAAGGCCGTCAATCCACCGGGCGATGCACGACAGGACTGGTGGATCATCAAGGAGCTTGCCAACCACATGGGACTTGGCTGGGATTATGAACACCCGCGCGATGTTTTTGGCGAAATGCGACTTGTAATGCCATCTCTGACCGGCATCAGCTGGCAGCGGCTGATGGATGAAAGCGCTGTTACCTATCCCTGTGCTGACGAAAATAGTGCAGGCGAGGAAGTTATCTTCGGAGACCGATTTCCAACCCCCAGTGGTCGCGGACGTATGACCCCAGCGGAAATTCTACCGCCGGACGAAACGCCGGATGCCGACTATCCGATTGTGCTGACAACAGGCCGGCTACTGGAACACTGGCACACCGGATCCATGACAAGACGTGCAACCGTGCTAAACAGCCTCGAGCCGGAACCAGAAGTGCATATGGCGCCCGAAACAATGGAAAGCCTGCACGTCGCCCCCGGCGCGATGGTGCGGGTAGTGACCCGGCGCGGCGAGATCGTGCTCGCTGCACGAGTTGATCCAAAACTTCCAAGCGGGCTGATCTTTGTACCCTTCTGTTTCTATGAGGCACCGGCCAACTTCTTGACCAACCCGGCACTCGATCCTTATGGCAAAATTCCCGAGCTGAAATTTGCGGCGGCACGGCTGGAAGTGCCGGCAGCCGCGGAGTGAGGCGACAGTGCAGGACACGGCATAGCGGCCGTATGCCGCAGCCCTGCGGTTTTACAGTACGGGCTATTTCCCTTTTCCGCACGATCTTCTATAGTTCGTTGTGAGTTGCTAGTTTAAAACCATTCCAGAAAAGAACCGTGCCAGACCATGACGTTTGACGGCGACTATCACGCGCATTTCAATGCGAGACTGAACAGGTTGAAATCCGAAAACCGCTATCGGCATTATGTTGAGCTGGAGCGGGTTGCCGGACGGCATCCAGTGGCGCTCCATCACCGCGATGGCAGCGTGCATGAAGTGATCGTCTGGTGTTCCAACGACTACCTTGGTATGGGCCAGCACCCAGACATTATTCGCGCAATGCGCGACGCAGCAGATGCCGGCTCAGCAGGGTCCGGCGGTACACGCAACATTTCGGGCACAAGCCATTCTGTAGTGACCTTGGAACGCGAACTTGCCCAGCTGCATGGTCGCGAGCGTGCTTTAACCTTTACCAGTGGTTATGTGGCGAACGAGGCCAGCCTGTCTGCTCTTGCAGCGCAGTTGCCCAACTGTCTCATTCTCTCGGATACAATGAACCACGCCTCGATTATTTCCGGCATCAAACTGTCACGTGCGGAAAAGGCCATTTTTGGGCATAATGATGTGGCACACCTCGAGGAATTGCTAGCACCCCAGCCGCACAACCGCCCGAAAATCATCGTCTTTGAATCCGTCTATTCAATGGATGGTGATACCGGCCCTATTGCCGAAATTGTGGCGCTTGCCCGCAAATATAATGCGCTGACCTATCTGGATGAGGTGCATGCGGTCGGCATGTATGGAGATACGGGCGCCGGTATTGCGGCGATGCGTGGTCTTGATTCCGAAATTGATATTATCCAGGGTACACTCGGCAAGGCATTTGGCGCTGCCGGCGGCTATATCGCCGCCAGTGATGTGATCTGTGATACAGTGCGCAGCAACGGATCCGGCTTCATTTTCACCACTGCCATGCCGCCGGCCGTGGCTGCCGCTGCCTGCGCCGCGGTACGCCATTTGCGACAGGACAAAAGCCTGCGCGCCGCCCAGCAGCAACAAGCTGCACGATTGAAAGAACGCGCCCGCGCTGCAGATATTCCTATCCTTGAGGGCGATACCCATATCGTGCCGGTGATGGTGGGAGATGCATCAGCCACCATGCGGATCTGCCAACTGCTGCTGGATCAACACGCGATCTATGTGCAGCCGATTAACTATCCCACCGTGCCGCGCGGCACGGAAAGGCTGCGGCTGACGCCGGGACCGTTCCATACTAATGCGATGATTGATGATCTCGTTGCTGCGTTGCGCAGCGTGATGGACCAGGTGGCCGACGAAGGCGCATGCATCAAGGTGGCGGAATAAGCGCTTTATTGCGCAATCGTCACACCACTTCGAAACCTTCTTCTTTGCCCGTTTTTGCCCAGGTTTGTGACCTTTACGCGACAACGCTCCGCTGGCAACTGCCGGCGGGGCTCCCTATCTGTAAACCAGACCGCAACCAAACCGTTACAGAGGCCCGTCATGCCGCTGAATGCCAAACCCGCAGACCATCCAAATTTCCCGCCACATGGCCGCACTGGCCTGCTGCTAGTCAATCTCGGTACCCCGGAGGGTACCGACAAGAAAAGTATGCGGAAATATCTGAAGCAGTTCCTGTCAGACCCGCGCGTGATCGAAGTGTCACGACCCCTTTGGTGGGTGATTCTAAACGGCATCATCCTGAATGTGCGGCCTAAGAAATCAGGCGCGCTCTATGATCGAATCTGGCTTCATGACGACCCGGACGGATCACCCCTTCGTAAGATCACCCGTCTGCAGGCCGAACACCTCGCCAACACCTTCAAACAGGATAATCTAGTCGTGGATTACGCCATGCGCTATGGCGCGCCATCTATCCCCAGCCAGCTGCAGAAATTGACCGATATGGGATGTACGCAGATCGTTGTGATGCCGCTTTATCCCCAATATGCCGCCTCAACTACGGCGACCGTGAATGACGAATTATTCAAATGGATGCTGGACCGCCGCTGGCAGCCTGCTATCCGCACCGTACCGCCATGGCATGACAATCCGGCCTATATCGCCGCGCTCGCCGACAGTGTGCGCAATGCCGTGGCTGCGCATGAAAAGCCGGATGCGCTTGTCGTTTCGTTCCATGGTATTCCGAAACGCTATCACATGGCAGGCGACCCTTATCACTGCCACTGTATGAAGACCGCGCGCCTATTGCGCGAGGCGCTGGACTGGGACAAGGACAGCTTTCACGCCACCTTCCAGTCACGTTTTGGGTCTGAGCCATGGCTGATGCCTTATACGGATGAAAGGGTTGTGGAGATGGCCGTATCCGGCCACAAGCATGTGATGGTGCTGGCCCCGGGTTTTGTCGCCGACTGTCTGGAAACGCTGGACGAAATCGGCAACGAGCTAGAAGAGGAATTCCATGAGGCCGGCGGCGAGACGCTAAGCTATATCCCCTGCCTGAATGACAGTGACGGCGGGATGCGGGTGATTGAGGATGTGACGGCCGCCAACCTGGCCGGCTGGGTCGATGTGACCCCGCGTCCGGCAGTAAATGCCCCAAAGCCAAAAACGGTAAGGATAGAGAAAGCGGGGTAGCAAGCGCGGCTGGCCAGTGTGACTCTGATCTACGCCGCAGCGCGCTATATCAGCCAGAACCCGGCCATGCCATTCAGAGTCAGTACCGCGCTAAAAATAATCCAGGCGAGGACCATCGTTAGCTGCTTGTAGAAAACATACGCCAGCTTGACGTCAAGTAAATTTCTGCCGCGCTTTGCCCTGGTAGCGGGTGAAGATGTCTGCATTCTCTGCCGCGGCTTCACCATCGGCAATGCCGAGGACGATCCCCTTACGGCGGGATTTCCCGCGTCTTCCGACAATCTCTTGGTCGCTTATGCTGGTGCGTTGCGCGCATCTGCGTGCCCACTCAAACAGCCTGTCATAGCAATCGGCAACAGCATCGCCATAGGCCGGATCACCCCCCAAGTCCCGCAGTTCCATCGGGTCATTCTGCAGATCAAACAGCATCGGCCGGAATCCGCCTTCGGCATGCATAAATTTCCAGCGGTTATCTGCGACCATAAACAGCCGCGCCTCCTTTGGCGTGACATCGAGGCGGGTCGCCATCGGCGTCATGGAATAGTCATATTCGCTGACAGCATATTGCCGCCAGTCGGACGGTGTCTCGCCACGCAATAATGGCATCAGCGAGCGCCCCTCCAACCATTCGTCACGCGGCGTAGCGCCAGCCATCTCGACAAATGTTGGCAGCAGATCAATGCATTCCACCAGCGCATCCGACACGGAGCCGCGGGTGGCATCGGCCTCAGGCGACGGATCATAGATGATCATCGGCACGCGCACCGAAGCATCATGGAATAGGTCCTTCTCGCCAAGCCAATGGTCGCCCAGATAGTCCCCATGATCGGAGGTAATGACAATGACGGTATTATTCAGCTGGCCACTTTCACGCAAATACGCGAACAGCAGCCCCATCTGGTCATCAATCTGCTTAATCAGCCCCATATAGGCACCAAGTGCAGCCTCTCGTACAGCATCCTGGCGAAACGCGGTTCCTATGACATTTCCAGAAAAGGCGGCATAGACAGGATGCTGATCTAACAGTTCACCATCGTCGCGGACAACCGGCACAAAGCTGTTTGGCCCGTACATGTCGTGGTAGGGGGCCGGCACGATATAAGGCCAGTGCGGCTTGATATAGGAGAGATGGCACATCCATGGCCGGTCACGCTGTGGCGCGCCTTCTTTCAAAAAGCGGATCATCTCGCGTGTCAGCCAGGGCGTTTCGGAGTCCTCTTCGCGGATATTAGCCGGCTTGCGAGCATTGGAGTAGATCAAGCCCGACGCCATATTGCCGTCATCATCAATCCCGGCATTGGCATAATCATGCCACGGATTTTCGCCATCATACCCTTTTTCGCGTAGATAATCATTATAAGGCGATGATTTTTCGTCATAATTCCCGTCCGGCCCGGTGCCCCATAATCCGTCATCACGGACCAGTACATCAAAGCCGCATTCGGCAAGACGCGCGCCGATAATACTGTCAGCCGCCAGCCCAAGACGCTGCATCCCCTCGGCATCAACCTTCATATGAGTCTTGCCGAGCAGTAACGCATCCATGCCGGCCTCTCTCAGATGGTCGCCCATCGTCCATTCACCGACACGTAGAGGAATCCCGTTCCAACTTGCCCCATGGGAGCTGGTATAGCGACCGGTATAAAATGACATGCGGGACGCGCCGCAGACCGGTGACTGCACATAGCTGCGATCAAAGCGTACGGACTCGCTGGCAAGCCAGTCGATATGGGGTGTATGCAGATGCGGATGCCCTGCACAGCTGAGATAGTCAAATCTCAGCTGGTCAAACATGATGAACAGGATGTTGCGTGGCTTTGTCATAATCTATATTTCTGCCTTGATAAAAAACCTGTCCCGACGGACCCGAGATAGAATGGATCTCTTGAAACTGCCTAACGCCACCAAGCTCAAAATTTCGGCCGATACCTGATAAACACCTACCAGAGCGTACCGGCGCATTCCAGAACCAGACCAAGCTTGTCAGCCTGTTCCTGAACGGAAATGCTGTTCCCTTCCTCAGTTGACGCAAAGCCGCATTGTGGCGCGATCCCGAGCTGGTCCATATCGGCAAATTTTGATGCGTGATCAAACTGCCGCTTCAGTTGGTCCATTGGCTCCATCGCGCCTGTCTTGGTGGTGATAAAGCCCAGCATGACGCGCTGGTTGCCTTTGCCAAGTTCGCCAAGCGGGTCAAGATCACCAGCGCGCTCAGTGTCATATTCCATGAAGAACACATCGACACCCGTCTTGTTAAAAACGGTATCGGCAACAGCGTGATAGCTGCCCTCGGCAGCATGCGTCGACATCATGTTACCCCGGCACATATGCATGCCGATGGTCATGTCAGGTGGACGGTTCTTGATGCTTTCATGCATCATGTAACCGTATTTTTCGATCAACCAATCTGGGTCCTGCCCGATAGCAGTTTTATCGGCACGGTGTTTCGGGTCACACAGATAGGCAAAAAAGATGTCATCCAGCTGAAGGTAACGGCAGCCTGCATCATAAAAAGCCTGAACCGCCTTCTGATAGGTCTTGATGATATCATCCATCAAATGTTCGATATCATCGCGGTAGGGCGTATGCCGGATATCATCAAGTGCTGTGCGGAAATGGCAACAGCTAGGCCCGGGAATGGAAATTTTCGGCCGGTGCGATGCCACCGATGCCAGATAGCGATAATGGTCCAGCATCGGATGATCATCAGGAAAATCCAGTAGCCCATTTATTGTGGGAAAAATTGGGCGCAGCTTCTTCCCAGCAAACTGCACACCTTGCTCACGCTCTTCTAGATCAAGACCAACCAAACCGCCCATATAGTCATAATGCCAGAAAGAGCGCCGTGCCTCACCATCTGTTACAACTGGCATGCCAACCGATTCTTGCATCTTTACAAGCTCAATGATTGCCTCATCCTCCACCTTCGTCAGATCGATGGCAGATAGGCTGCCGTCCTCAAAATGCTGTTTGCGAGCGGACTTGATACTTTCCGGACGCAGCAGGCTGCCGACATGATCTGCGCGGGGAATAAATTTCTGACTGGCCATGATCACACCCTCCTGAAATATGGACGATTTCATGCTGCCCCAGACATGATTCTCAATCAAGCTTGGCCAAGATCACCGTCCGGAAATGGATGCCGTGCTATTTTACAGCATCTCACACAATGAATGTTCAGTAGGGCAAGCCCATGGAACCGGACATATGGTTACCGATGGCGCTGATGTAGGCTGGCTGATACTTCATATGAACTGGCCCAATCGCGTTGCCCCCTTGCGCGCTGCTGCACGCCGGGTCAGTCTTCCGCAATATCTTCAGCCCAGAGTTCCGGCTTCTCGCGGATGAACTTCTCCATCAGCGCGATGCAATCTGGGTCATCTGCAACGATCACTTCAATGCCATGTTCGCGTAAAAAATTTTCATTTCCGCCGAAGGTAGTGTTTTCCCCAACTACAACGCGCGGGATCCCGAACTGCACAATGGTCCCGCTGCACATCATGCATGGGCTAAGCGTTGTATAAAGCACCGTGTCGCGGTAAGTCCGCTGGCGTCCCGCCTTGCGCAACGCGTCCATTTCACCATGCGCGATTGGGTCACCCTGCTGCACGCGCTGGTTATGACCACGTGACACTTCACGGCCGCCACGCGCCAGCACCGAACCTATCGGGCAGCCGCCCTCGTCAAAGCCCTGCTTCGCTTCATCGTAAGCAATCCTCAGCATTTGCCTGTCAATCTCTGTGATCATGACATTCTCCTGTCCAGTGTCTAATGCCTTTCGCCACGCCGGAATGGCGTGAGAAGGGCTTTTGGATATTTGGTGCTCTTGGCGGCGATAATCATGGCTAAAATGCTTAAGAGATAAGGAAGCATTAAAAAAAACTGGTACGGAATAAAGGCGCCGGCAAGCTGCTGCGCGCGCACCTGGTATGCATCCAATCCTGCGAACAACAGCGCGCCGATTAACGCTCTTCCGGGGCGCCATGATGCAAAAATAACCAACGCCACAGCAATCCAGCCACGCCCATTGACCATGCCAAAATAAAAGGCATCAAAAGCCGACATAGTCAGATAGGCCCCGCCAACCGCCATCAGGGCGCTTCCGAGGACGACCGCGATTGTGCGCACCAAGAGAACGTCGATCCCCTGGGCCTCCAGAGCCATAGGATTTTCACCGGCGACTTTAACCGCAAGGCCGAAAGGTGTTCTGTTCAACAGCCAGAACACAGCCGGCACTGTAGAGAAAGCAAAATAGGTGAACGCTGTGTGGTTGAAGAAAGCTTCTCCCAGAAAGGGAAGGTCGCTCAGAAAAGGAATATAGAGCGGCTGGAAGGCGTCAATCTTTGGCGGTGTTGTCGAACTAGGCAGTAAAAGCCGAAAAGCAAAATAGGCAATAGACGAGGCAAACAGTGTGATTCCTATTCCAGTGACATGCTGCGACGCTCCTAAATATACAGTGAAGCCGGCGTGAAGCATTCCGAAAGCCGCGCCGACCAATGCAGCGGCAAGAACGCCAACACTGAGGTCGGCCCCCATGTAGACCGCGGTCCACCCCACCATGGCGCCGACGGACATTATGCCTTCAATGCCAAGATTAAGAACGCCGGCGCGCTCGCAAAGCAACTCACCAAGCGTCGCCAGCAATAACGGACAGGCAATGCGGATGGTCGCGGCCCAGAACCCGGCATTAATCAGCACTTCGATCAGATCGAACAGCATCACAAACTCACCCCTTGAAGACCAGGCGATACCGCACAAAAACGAGGCTGGCTAGAGCCGAAAGAACCGTTGTCGCCACAATGACATCGGCTAAATAGGTCGGCACGTCTATGGCCCGGCTCATCGCATCCGCGCCGACGAAGATCACAGCCATGAACAAGGCAGCGAAAATGACACCGATAGGATGGAGATTGCCGAGCATCGCGACCGCGATACCCGTATAACCAAAACCTGGCGACAGATCGAGCGTTAGGTATCCCTTTAGACCCGCGGTCTCGCTGGCGCCTGCGATGCCGGCGAGGCCTCCACTCAAAAGAGCGATGCCAAGCATGGTGCGGGGAAGCGAGATACCGGCATGTTTCGCCGCAACCGGGTTGAAACCTACCGCCTTGCTGTGAAAACCAAACACCGTTCGTGATTGCACAAACCAGACTAGAAGTGCCGCGATAACGGCGATTAGGAAGCCTAGATGCAAGCGCGACCGCGGCACGATTTGAGGCAGCACGCCGGTATCAATAATCGATGCCGCCTGTGGCCAGCCAAGGGAATAAGGATCCTTCCATGGTCCCTCAAGCAGATAGCTGACAATCAGTATGATGACGAAATTCATCAGCAACGTCGTGACAACTTCATCAACACGCAGATATTGTCGCAGCAGCATCATCGGTACGAGGGTGAGGCCACCGGCGACACAGGCTACAATCATCAGGAAGGGGATCATCAGATAGGCTGGCAGTTCAATCAGGCCCGTGCCAAAAAACGTCACAGCAAGCGCGCCGGCATAAAGCTGGCCTTCTGCACCAATGTTCCAGAATTTAGCCCTGAAGGCGACAGCCACGGCCAGCCCGGTTAAGATCAACGGTGTCGCCGTGGCGCCTGTTTCTGTAAGCGCATTTCGAGACCCAAAGGCACCGGTAAACAGCTCTCTGAAGCCGTCGAGCGGAGAAGCCCCGGCAAACAGAAGAAGCACAGCGGCGAAACACAACGTCACAATTCCAGCCATGAATACTGCGAGCCAGGGAAGCCAGGCAGGAGTCTGTTCACGCATTTCAAAGCGCATGGAACCCCTCGCCTGTCATCATCAACCCCACTTCCACCGGGTCGATATTGTAGTTCGGTAAGGGCACCGACATTCTGCCGTCAAACATCACAGAGACCCGGTCGGCCAGCGCCATGATTTCCTCGAGATCCTCTGAAATCAGCAAAATGGCGGATCCAGCCTGCCGCGCTGCCAGCAGCATGCGGTGCACCGCGCTGATTGCGCCCTCGTCAAGGCCGCGTGACGGTTGGCAGGCAATGATGATTCTGGGGTTGCGAGCAAGCCAGCGCCCAATCAGCAATTTCTGAACATTGCCCCCTGAAAGCAGCCGGGCCGGTTGCACCAGTGACTGTGTTCTAACATCGTTGCTCGCGCAGATACTTTCCGCCTGAGCAAGACATGCACGCTTGTCAATTTGCGAGAACCCTCCAACCAGCGCCGCGTTCTCAGTTTCTGAGAGCACAGCGTTTTCCCAGACCGTCATGTCACCGACCATGCCGTCTCGATTTCGATCCTCGGGGATATAGGCGATACCGGCCTGCATGAAAGTGCGCGGGGATGATCTGCCAATAGGTTGTTGGTCAATGATGATCCGGCCTTCCGAAGGTTGTTGATGTCCTGACATAACTTCGGCAAGGGCCTTTTGCCCATTGCCAGCAACACCGGCAATGCCGATTATCTCGCCGCCACACAAAGTCAGATTGATCCTGTCAAGCGCAACAGAAGTACCACCGCCCATAGTGCTCACACCTTCCAACGTGATGCGGCTGGCCGTCTCGGCAGAGCTGGAGCCGCGCTTCGGCCTTTCGATCGGTCGGCCAACAATCATCTCACCGAGTTGACGCTTATCAGCCTGGCTGGTGAGCACATCGCCTACTGTCTCGCCGGACCGAAGAACAATGATCCTGTCACTGATTTTCAGAATTTCATGAAGCTTGTGAGAAATGACAATGACCGCCAAACCTTCGGACACCATGCGCCTAATCGATGCGAAAAGACCGCTTGCTTCCTGCGGCGTCAGACTGGCTGTCGGCTCGTCAAGGATCAGCATTTCACAATCATGATAGAGAGTCTTCAGGATCTCCAATCGTTGCTTCTCGCCAACAGACAGCTCGGAAACGAGTCGGGCGGGATCTATCTCAAGCCCAAAACGCTCAGCAAGTACGATCAGCTTGCGGCGGGCTGCCGCTGTATTAAGTCTGGGTTTCCAAAGGGACTGCGCGCCAATTAGCGTGTTTTCCAAAACGGTCAGGTTTTCGGCTAACGTGAAATGCTGGTGCACCATACCGATGCCGGCTTCAATCGCCGCCCGTGGGTCGCCTGCGCGCAGTGCTGATCCCTTGAACTCAACAGCACCGGTGTCGGCTAGATAATGGCCGAAGATGATGTTCATCAAAGTTGTCTTGCCGGCGCCATTCTCTCCGAGGATGGCCACCACTTCGCCGCGCGCCACTTCAAAGCTTATGTTACTGTTGGCTTTCAGCACACCAAAGCTTTTGCTTACGTCGGCAACTTTAAGAAGTGGAGACACCAAAATCTATCCTGTTGCAGGCAGGGGACCAAAGTCCCCTGCGCACAATAATCCGACAATCAGAACGTAGATTTCGGTTCGTTATCATTGATTTCGACTTTGAATTTTCCACCCGTAATGTCAGCTCCCAGGCTGGCGACCCGCGCTTTGACATCAGCAGGAATTTTCGAGTCGAATTCGTAATAGGGCGCGAGGCTGGCCCCACCTTTCGCCATCATCGTCCAGTGATGATATTCTTCGGCGCTAAAGGTGCTAGCTTTGACCCTTTCGATGGCATGATCAATGGCGGATTCCATATGCCAGAGAGCGGAGGTGACAACGACACCGGTGCCTTTCTCTTCTTTATTCATGTCATTTACATTGCCGAAGGCCAAAATGCCTTTTTCTCGACAGGCGTCGACCACACCGGCGCGTTCGGCATACATAATATCAACCCCAGCCTCGATTTGAGCTATAGCAGCCTCCTTGGCCTTTGGCGGGTCATACCATGACCCAATAAAAGTCACCTTGAACTCGATCTCAGGCTTAACCGACCGCGCGCCATTCATGAATGCGTGGAACAGCCTGTTTACCTCACCGATCGGATAGCCGCCGACCATACCGATCTTATTCGCCTTGGTCATGTGCCCGGCTATGATACCCATGAGATAGCAGGGTTCATGAATGTAATTGTCGAAAACAGAGAAATTGCTTCCATGCGGCTTGAACGGATCGCCCATCAGAAAAGCGATTTCCGGATAGTCGTCAGCTACCTTACGGGCTTCCTTGCTGATCCCGAAGGCTTCACCGACGATCAGCTGGACGCCCTTGTCACAATATTCACGAAGGACACGGACGTAGTCGGTGTTCGAAACTTTTTCCGAAAAACTATAATCGATATCACCGCGTTTTGCCGCGGCATCAAGCGCCAGATGCAGCCTAGCGTCCCATTTCTGCTGGATCGGCTGGGTATAGATGCCGGCAACCTTAATCTTGCCAGCACCGAAAGCCGGCAGCGCGCCAAAAGCGGCTATTGTTCCAGCCGTCCCTGCCACGAACGTACGCCTAGATAGGCTCGACACATCCAAATCATATTTTGTACTGGTCATGGGACCCTCCCAATATTCTGTTTGTTTTTGATTGTGTTTTTTTGGCTAGGCCTTTAACCCGGCAACTGGGGGAAAAAGGCAGGCCATATCCTTCAGTATACCGTATCCGTCCGGGAAGGCTTTGTGAATATTTTTTGTCAGTTGTTGGATTCTTCGTCTCTAAACACCACTCTCGGCACACGCTTCGCCTATACCAATTAGCAAATACTGGCGGCTAATAATCAAGTAGTGGGGCGCAGTTCATGGTTTCTGTGCGGGCGAGGAAAATCTGGAACAATACTGACCCTTTTCTAATGTCACACGGCTAATGCAAATCTTGGATAATATTACGGCGAGGTTGGAAGTAACGACTTTTCGAATTGGCAAAAAATGGCCCAATTTGGGGCGACGTAGCGGAAGGGAAGGATTCCACATCAATCTGTAAGCAATCGATAGGAATCGGTTTTTAACCTCCCAACCAATTTAGCCCCACATCTCACTCCAAATTAGATCAGAGTTACTTGAGCTGGTTGCTGGATCTGGAACGAATTTTGGTCGAGGGGTGGGGGCGTATGTTCGGGGTGCTTGCGGCTTGGTCCTGGGGCGGGTGATGGAACGGCGGTTCGGGGCGGATTGGCTAGGCCAGCGAAGCGAGGCAAGCCTTTGAGTGCGCATGGTAGAAGTCAAGCTTCTTTGACAGGTTAGATAGCTTACGACTTCCAGCATTGCGCGTGGCTAGAGTCAGGATGTCTGCTCTACTATAGGGGGCTTTTGACCACTGGGGATTGGGCAGACATAAGGAGTCGTATTCTGCCTCTGATTATGAAAATCCCTTGCAGCTTGCAGTGTTTCCGGGGAATTGATCAGATGGGTCGCTGTTGCTGCCATTACCTTGGCAGCATGGATCATGCCCTTGTGTGCTGCAGGGGCTTTACCTTGCGCCACGGTTTGCCATGTATGGAAGGGGGTTCCTACAGCGCAGGTGGCAACCTGTGCCTGTACCGTTGGTGTCACCCAACTTACATCACCAACATCTGTTGACCCGTCGCTGCCCGTGCTTGACCGCTCTAAGGGAGCCACAAAGTCACAAAGCGGCAGGTCTGGCGGTGTTTGACGGCCAGCCCGCTGAAAGCTTGCCGCGATATCTTCTTCTGTTAGGGTCTCTCTGATTGCCTCGGCAAAAGCGGCATCTTCAGTGTCGAACACCACTGGTCCAAGCTTGTCGAATTCAACCTGCATGGCCTTTTCCAAAGGTCCATTTCCAACAAGATTGGATACGCCGGAATAGACTTTTTCCTCCATGGTGGTGCCGGTCATCAGCGCTGCACCTTTGGCAATGTCCTGAACTCGAGCCACCATGTCACGAAGGGTAGCGTTGTCACTTGCCCGGATCAGCTGCCTGACCGTCGAAGTGGCCTGAACAACGTTTGGAGCAGCACCGCCAACATCAAGATATGCATAGTGGATTCGAGCGGAGTCTGGGATGTGTTCACGCATGTAATTCACCCCAACATTCATCAATTCGCAGGCATCAAGAGCACTCCGACCAAGATGTGGGGCTGCGGCGGCATGTGCTGCCTTTCCGGTAAAGGTGAAATCAATTCGTGTATTTGCAAGTGAGTGCCCATGCTGGACAGCATTGAAGGTGGAGGGGTGCCAGGATATGGCAGCGCTAACATCATCAAATAGACCGTCACGCGCCAT
>MDTC01090778.1_pt1 | contig 19747 bp, 16 predicted proteins | sample 811181 | NCBI WGS metagenome assembly MDTC01 (sample SAMN05326644, study PRJNA326480) | marine metagenome | isolation source: seawater | place: Pacific Ocean: North | collected 2011 | reverse complement strand
TTTTTCACCAGGTTTGTCTGGTGCTGCAAAAGACAGCTCTTCAAACACGCGTTCTAGTACTGTGTAAAGCCGGCGCGCGCCAATGTTTTCCACAGAATGATTAACCTGCGCTGCTATTTTCGCAAGTGCTGAGATGCCGTTTTGAACGAAAGTCACTTCTACACCCTCGGTGGCCATTAACGCAGTGTATTGCAGTGTAAGCGCATTGTCTGTTTCAGTTAAAATACGAACAAAGTCAGTTTCGGTTAAAGCCCGTAGCTCAACGCGGATTGGTAAACGCCCTTGCAGTTCAGGCAGCAAATCTGAAGGTTTGGCAACATGAAAAGCCCCAGAGGCGATGAAAAGGATATGGTCAGTTTTTACAGACCCATGCTTGGTACTGACGGTTGTGCCTTCGATAAGTGGCAATAGATCACGTTGAACACCTTCGCGACTAACTTCGGCGCCCCGCGCATCGCTGCGTGCACACACTTTGTCAATTTCATCAAGAAACACGATACCGTTTTGTTCAACCGCCTCAAGCGCGAGCCGGGTGACGGCTTCATCATCAAGCAATTTATCGGCTTCTTCGCCTACCAAAACGTCATGGCTTTGAGAAACAAGCATCTTGCGTTTTGTCGTGCGTTGCCCAAAGGCTTTGCCAAAAATATCACCTAAATTCATCATGCCCATTTGGCTACCCGGTTGACCGGGAATATCAAGCATTGACATCGGGTTGCTGGTATCGGAGACCTCAAGCTCAATTTCATGGCTGTCCAAATCACCGGCACGTAATTTTTTCCGAAACATCTCGCGTGTTGACTCGCGTGCATCTGTCCCAGCTATGGCCTCAATGACGCGGTCTTCTGCTGCACGGGCGGCTTTTACGCGGACATCCTCGCGCATTTGCTCGCGGATCATGGCGATCGCACTGTCTACCAAATCACGAATGATTTGTTCAACATCGCGCCCAACGTATCCCACTTCTGTAAATTTTGTGGCCTCAACCTTGATAAATGGTGCTCTGGCGAGCTTTGCCAGCCGACGACTGATTTCCGTTTTGCCAACGCCTGTTGGGCCGATCATCAAGATATTTTTTGGAAAAACCTCATCTCGAAGATTCACATCCAGTTGTTTGCGCCGCCAGCGTGATCGAAGAGCCACAGCAACCGCTCGTTTTGCGTCTTTTTGACCAATGATAAAGCGATCTAGCTCGGACACAATCTCCCTTGGGGTCAAATCAGTCATTGTGACAATTCCTCAACCGTTAACTTGCCATTCGTGTAAACACAAATGTCTGCTGCTATGGCCATGGCTTCGCGCGCAATCGTTTCTGCATCTTTATCACTTTCCATCATCGCGCGAGCCGCTGCCAATGCGTAATTTCCACCCGACCCTATTGCCGCCACATCATGTTCGGGCTCAAGCACATCTCCAGCTCCTGTAATAACCATGAGCTGAGTGCCATCAGTAACAATCAACATGGCTTCGAGTTTTTGAAGGTACTTATCTGTACGCCAGTCTTTGGCCAAATCCACAGACGCACGGGCCAGCTGTCCGGGTGTTGCCTCTAGCTTTGCTTCAAGCCGCTCAAGAAGTGTAAAGGCATCAGCTGTTGAGCCAGCAAAACCGGCAATAACCTCATACCCACCGGGCGAAAGCTTGCGCACTTTACGGGCAGTTCCTTTAATCACTGTTTGGCCAAGTGATACTTGCCCATCACCCGCGATTACAACTTTGGCACCTTTTTTAACGCCAATAATCGTAGTTCCATGCCATCCGGGAAAGGTATCGTCCGCCATAGATATCTCCTATAATTCAATTGTATATGGAAGTTATGGGCTTCGGGCGCAAGGCTTTCACTGGGGAAAAGTCAATTTAGTGGATGCAGCCTATCCATAACCATATCCAGTTCAATAGCGCAAATTAACGACTTTGCTGACTTGGTCAGGTTTGCCAATGGTCTTTAGGGTAATAGCCCCTCTGACCGAAAACTAAATTCGGAGGACTTTCCAATCACCAGATGATCATGAACAGTAAGCCCCAAAATAGCTGCAGCTGTCACAATTTCATCGGTCATCTTTATATCTTCGGACGAGGGCGTGGGGTCGCCAGATGGATGATTGTGCACAAGAATTAAAGCCGACGCATTCAGCTGCAAGGCCTGTTTAATGATTTCCCTAGGATAAACTGGAACATGGTCTACTGTGCCGCTGCCTTGCTTTTCATCGGCAATAAGGTTGTTCTTGCGATCTAAAAAAGCACACGAAATTCCTCAATAGACCTATGGGCGAGTGTTGTTTGGCAATAGGAAAGCAACGCGTCCCAGCACGATAAAACTGGCTGCCCAATGATTTTTGCCTTGGCCACCGGTGCGCAGCAGCTTCTACTATTTTAAGTTCCTCAAAAACGGCTGACGAAACCCCTGGCACTGTACTCAAGCGATCAAAAGGAGCGGAAAGAACCCCATTGAAATCTGCAAATTGATCCAACAAAGCACGCGCCAATGGCTTAACGTCACGGCGCGGAATGGCGCGAAATAAAACCAACTCAAGCAACTCATAATCAGGTACAGCCGAAGCCCCACCATCCATAAAACGATGCCGAAGGCGTTTGCGATGACCTTTTATATAGGAGGGAAGTTTAGCGCCGCCTTTTAGAAAAGGCGACATTTCACCTTGCAAAAATAGTGGTAATTCGGCTTCGTCTGCATCGCTTTCATGCTCCATCATTTCTTTTTCGGTGATGTGCATTAATGCAGGGTTAACAATGCCAACCTGCTTTGCAGTAAGATTAGCCTTTCATCGTATCCCAAAAAGAGCGAACGGTCGAAAAAAAACTTTTGCTTTCCGGGTTATTGTCCTCGGACATTGCTTCAAATTCGCGCAGAAGTTCCTTTTGCCGCGATGTCAGGTTGACCGGAGTTTCAATCGCAAGTTCGATAAACATATCCCCGATTTGTGATGATTTGATCGAAGGCATCCCTTTATTTCGGAGCCGCATTTGTCGCCCTGATTGGCTGCCCGATGGGATTTTTACCCGACTGCGCCCACCGTCAATTGTGGGCACTTCAATATCACCACCTAAAGCAGCCGATGTCATCGAGACAGGCACACGGCAGAATAGATTGCCCCCCTCGCGTTGAAAAATACCATGTTCCCGAACTTCAATAAAAATATAAAGATCGCCTGAGGGTCCGCCGCGCAGCCCGGCCTCACCTTCGCCCGAAAGACGTATGCGCGTGCCTGTTTCAACGCCTGCTGGTATATTTACGCTCAACGCGCGGTCTTTTTCCGCCCGACCTTGGCCGCCACATTTTTTGCAGGGGTTTTTAATCATTTGCCCAATGCCTGAACATGTTGGGCAGGTTCTTTCGACGGTGAAAAAACCTTGAGTCGCGCGCACTTTTCCCATCCCAGAGCAGGTTGGGCAAGTGGTCGGTTCCGATCCGCCTTCTGCGCCTGTGCCATTACAAGACCCGCACTCTACAGAGGTGGGAATATTGATCGACTTTTGAAGACCGGAATAGGCGTCTTCTAGCGTGACTTGCAGATTATATCGCAGATCAGAGCCGCGGGATGCGCGATTTCTGCTGTTCCCACGACCGCCGCCCATAAAGTCTCCGAATAGATCATCAAACACATCCGAAAAGGCACTTGAAAAATCGCCCGGCCCGCCACCGGGGCGGCCACCACCACCCATACCACCTTCAAATGCGGCGTGGCCATAGCGGTCATAAGCTGCCTTGCGATCTGCATCTTTGAGCACATCGTAGGCTTCGTTGACTTCTTTAAACATGGTTTCTGCGTTGGGATTGTCAGAATTGCGGTCTGGGTGCAACTCTTTAGCTTTGGCACGGTAGCCTTTTTTGATCTCATCCGCCGAGGCGCCCTTTGATAGGCCTAATACCTCGTAATAGTCACGTTTTGACATCGATCAAGTTCCTCAATAAACGCAGAAACCGGTCCATTGGTTCTGGGCCGGCTTATTCGGTATAACTACAGAAGTTATTGCCGTTTTCCGTCGTCCAAGTCTTCAAAGTCGGCATCAACGATATCATCATCCATACCTTCAGCATCGGCTGCCATTGGTTCGTCATCTGCTTCACTTTGGCCAGCCTTGTAGATCGCCTCGCCAAGTTTCATCGCAGCTTCCGTAACATTTTGAATGCCAGATTTGATTTTAGAAGCATTTTCGGTTTCGAGTTCGTCCTTCAGTGCCACAATAGCCAGTTCAATGGCTTCTATAGTTGTTGGATCCACTTTATCGGCATGTTCTTCCATTGATTTTTCGGTCGAATGGATCAAGCTTTCAGCCTGATTTTTAGCTTCAATCAATTCACGACGCTCTTTGTCTGATTCTGCGTTTTCTTCTGCGTCGCGCACCATTTGATCAATATCATCATCTGACAAACCGCCAGATGCTTGGATTGTGATGGTTTGCTCTTTGCCAGTGCCTTTGTCCTTGGCTGACACAGAAACAATACCGTTTGCATCAATATCAAAGGCAACTTCAATCTGCGGCATTCCGCGCGGCGCTGGTGGTATATTTTCTAAATTGAATTGACCAAGGATTTTATTGTCCGTAGCCATTTCCCGCTCACCTTGGAAGACCCGGATGGTCACTGCGCTTTGATTATCTTCTGCAGTCGAAAAGATCTGCGACTTTTTGGTCGGGATTGTGGTGTTACGTTCGATCAAACGTGTGAAGACACCGCCCAAAGTTTCAATGCCCAACGACAAAGGCGTCACATCAAGCAAAACCACATCTTTTACATCGCCTTGCAAAACACCGGCCTGAATGGCGGCGCCCATCGCAACAACTTCATCCGGGTTGACCCCTTTATGTGGCTCTTTACCGAAGAACTTGGTTACTTCTTCGATCACTTTGGGCATACGTGTCATGCCACCGACCAAGACGATCTCATCAATATCGTCAGTGCTCAGAGCGGCATCTTTCAACGCTGCTTGGCAGGGTTTCATCGAGGCTTTGATGAGGTCATTGACCAAGCTTTCTAGTTTGGCTCGGGTCATTTTCATAACCATGTGCAACGGTTGGCCGGTTGAGCCGTCCATTGAAATAAATGGTTGGTTGATTTCGGTTTGATTGGATGAAGACAATTCGATTTTGGCTTTTTCAGCAGCTTCTTTAAGCCGCTGCAGGGCCATCTTGTCCTTTTTCAGATCGACGCCGTTTTCTTTTTTAAACTCTTCTGCAAGGTAATTGACAATCCGCATGTCAAAATCTTCACCGCCCAGAAAGGTATCTCCATTGGTGGATTTAACTTCAAACAGTCCATCGTCGATTTCCAGGATGGTAACATCAAAAGTCCCGCCGCCAAGATCATAAACCGCTATGGTTTTTGTTTCTTTTTTATCCAATCCATAGGCGAGCGCGGCTGCAGTTGGTTCATTGATAATGCGTAACACTTCAAGGCCAGCAATTTTACCAGAATCTTTTGTTGCCTGACGCTGAGCGTCGTTGAAATACGCCGGAACGGTGATCACCGCTTGCGTGACTTCTTCGCCAAGATAGCTTTCGGCGGTTTCTTTCATTTTTTGCAATATGAACGCTGAAATTTGGCTTGGGCTATATTTTTCGCCTTTTGCTTCAACCCATGCGTCCCCATTCCCGCCATCGACCACTTCAAAGGGCAGGTTTTTCTTATCTTTGGCAAGATCAGCGTCGTCATCGCGGCGACCGATTAATCGCTTAACACCGAAAATAGTATTATCAGGGTTTGTTACAGCCTGCCGTTTTGCGGGCTGGCCTACAAGGCGTTCATCATCTGTAAAGGCAACAATTGACGGGGTTGTCCGCGTGCCTTCAGAGTTTTCAATGACACGAGGCTGCGATCCGTCCATGATCGCGATACAGCTGTTTGTGGTTCCAAGGTCAATACCGATAACTTTGGCCATATTTTCTATCCCTCTTAGGTTCAGGCAATAACACGCGACACAAACCCTTTTTGGCGCTTGTGTCGCAAAATCAGCAATTTAGTTCATGCGCATGATCTGCGTTGCGTGTATATAGTCAGGCTGTTGGGTGCCTGCAACCTTTGCTAGACTTTTGAGACGTAAAATTTAGCAAAATTACCAGTCATTTTGGAAAGTTTTGGGCTAGTTCTTCGCACCCCAGCTAGAAGATGCCCTTTTTCGCGTGTAATATTCACCAATAAGACCCAGAGCCATAAGAGCAATTCCGACATTAATCGGATAAATGATCGAACTGTTGTGAGGGTTATAATTGATAAATGCAAATCCACGCGCTTGGTCGATTGTGTGAAATAGCGGGTTCCAATCAAACATCGCCAACATAAAACTGGGCAATGTGTTTGCTACAAACATTTTACCCGAGGCGATCATATTTGCTCTTTGATAGAGGGTCCTTAGAACGGTTGTGAACGTAGGGGCCCAAGGCTTTATGGCAAACATTAAAAGCCCAACAGCACAGCCCGTGAACCAAGCCAAGAGGAACATCGAAAACGCGCCAACTGGATCATCAATCACAAAAGGTGTAAATACGACGTAGTAGATTAATAGAATTACCAGCATGGATAATGTCTGCAAGTAAAGAGAGCCCAAAGCTGCGGAGCTGATCGCAATTGCGGTGTTCATAGGCGCGTGTTGCATCATTGGAGAGGTTGGGCCTTCCGCACCTGCAACGGCGGATACAGCCTTATTGTGGGTCATAAAAAGGAAAATTCCACTCATAATATAAATCACAAAATCGCCGCGAAGCGCCGAACCCCTAAGCCCAAGAACTTGGAAAAAAATTAGAAAGACAACAACCAACATAGCAGATCGCATCATTTCTGACATTAAGCCCACTATTGGTGAACGATGTTTTTGTCTGATGCTGCGCACGGTGGCATGAAAAATCTGCAACGATATATTCAAAGCAAAGCAAAGCAAAGCCAGCTGAGCTTTGAGATTTATATGTTCTAAACATTAAAAGCACCTAAATAACCGATGGGAAATGTGACCCAGAATACCTTGCTGAAAAGTGAATTAAGTAGCATAAGCAAAAAATAATGTTCTATAATAGCATACTTTCAAGTGGGAAAGTCAAGTAGAGCCAAAAATAGCAGAAAGTTATTTACATTGGATTACGAAAAATTAACGCGTGTTTTGCGTGACCTCTCCTTGAGATCGGGCAAAGCGATCATGGATATTTATAATGCAGATCACCTCTCATTTGAAACAAAAGCTGACGACAGCCCAGTCACCTTAGCCGACAAAGCTGCAGATCAGATAATTTTTGCTGGTTTGAAACTGGCGTTTCCTGATCTCCCCGTCGTGACGGAGGAGCAGGCAAGCTCGCAAGAGGAACAGCACAAAACATTTTTGATCGTCGATCCCTTGGATGGTACCAAAGAATTTATCAAAAAAACCTCTGAGTTCACTGTGAATATAGCTTTAATTGAGGAAGGCGTTCCAACTCGTGGAATTGTTTACGCCCCGGCCATAGAACGGCTTTTTTACACTGATGCCACAGGACAGCCGTTAGAGGAAAAAGGCTCTTTTGAAGAAAAAACAAAGGGGCAGCTTCTACCCATTTCAGTCAAACACCCTAACAATGAATCGTTGATCGTCGTAGCCTCAAAATCACATCGTGATAAAAATACAGATGACTATATATCTAAATATTCAGTGGCAAAATCAACCAGTGCTGGATCATCTTTAAAGTTCTGCTTGCTTGCGGCTGGTGAGGCCGATTTTTACCCACGGTTGGGTAGAACTATGGAGTGGGATACAGCTGCAGGTCATGCGATTCTAAATGCAGCCGGTGGTGCAGTGGTTCGATTTGATACGCATGCGCCTCTAGAGTATGGCAAATCTAAGTATGAGAATCCGCATTTTATAGCCCTGGTAAAGGGCGTAAATTTAAAAAAATAAAATAGTCACCGTCATGGCTGTTCAGTGACATTTTTTGCCATTTGTATTGATGACTGAACGGGCCTAGTTTCCCAAAATTGGCCACATTTCTACCTTTTTTAATTCACACATATCCCCTAGGGTACAGGGATATACTATGGGGTAATTTCAAAATGCATACAAAAATCACAAAAGCAATATTTCCGGTGGCAGGGCTTGGCACTCGGTTTTTACCGGCCACGAAGTCAATTCCAAAAGAAATACTAACGCTCGTTGACCGTCCCCTGATTCAATATGCAATTGACGAAGCAAGAGCCGCCGGTATTACCGAGTTTATTTTCGTAACAGCCCGGGGCAAGAGCGCCCTAGAGGATTATTTTGATCATGCTCCACAGCTTGAAGCTATATTAAGGGAAAAGGGCAAAAATGAGCCCGCGGGCACGCAGGTTTTCCGGTTTTTCCAGTTCTTCAAATCCTAATGCCATAGCCCAAAATCTACGACAAAGTTGTTCGGAATTTTCTGGTATTGCCAATTGGATATGATCAATTTTCATTTAAAATCTGTCAGTAGTGGATTCCTAGACTGCCTCCGGCGGGAGTATTTTTGCAAAGAAAAAGCCTAATGGTTCGGGCTAAGCAATAGATCTGCTTCAATCCGCTAGAGTTAAAAATTGAGCGTTACATCTGGCAGGTTCAAGGCCTTGATCAGATCGCGCAATTCCTGCCGCGCGGCAATATTTGAGATATTGAGTTGCTTGACGCCTACATCTTTGAGATCAAGCAAAGTAAGGCCGCGGGGAAACAGTTCGCGAAACACGACACGTTCATTGAAGCCCGGTGCAATTCGAAACCCGATGCGATTGGACAGCTTTTCCAAAGCGCGCTCCATTTTTTGTTTATTGACCATCTGCTGTGCGCCAACACGGTTGCGTAAAACCACCCAATCAATTGGGGACAGATCGGCCTGAGCGCGCAGTTGACGCGCGTTCCAAACCATTTCGGAATATACAGAAGGCCCCTCAATGGTTTCACCATCACTGCTAATATGCGCCAGCAGGTCAAAATCAACAAAACTGTCATTCAGTGGTGTTACCAGACTATCAGCAAGTGAATGCGCAACCTGACTTAAGCGCGTGTGTGAGCCCGGACAGTCGATAAGAATAAAGTCGCTTTGTGGCTCCATCCGGGCAATTGCGGCGGAAAGCCTATGGTCAAATATGTTTTCGTCTTCGGGCACGCTGGCTTTGTCAATTTCTGGTAATTCATAGCTTGTTGGACCGGGCAATTCGAGCCCATCTTGAGAAATATGAGTGCTACGATTAAGGCAATAGCGGGCCAATGAACGTTGTCTAAGGTCCAGATCTAATGCGCCGACCCGAAAGCCCATGCGGGCCAATGCGGTTGCCACATGCATGGAAACGGTAGATTTTCCAGCGCCGCCTTTTTCATTGCCTACAACAATTATATGGGCCATTTATTTCGTCCTGCAAACTGCAACTCTTTTCACAGAGCCTATAAGCCCTTGTGCTGTCAAGGTGAAGAGAAATGATTATTCAACTTTAATGAAACAGTGGTGTTTGAAACAAGTGGCACAGAGTTAAAAGGTTTTGCCCAGTTGCACTGTGGCTGCTGAGCACCCCACCGCAGAGTTAGTTTAAGGTTCCAGCCACAGCGCTTCTGGCATCATCGACCAAAAGCTGCCCATCCAGGCCTTTGGCATTGGCATCAGCAATCCATTCTTGAATGACCGCATCGCCGAGGGCCTTGATCGCGTCTGTTTCAGCCTGACCTAATGTGGCAATCTGGTTTCCGGATGCGGCCATTAAGTCACGGCCTTCGGTGTCGCCTATATCATGTGCCCGGCCGGCCCAGGCCGATGTTTCTGCCCCCGAGTTGGCATCAATAACAGCGCGCAGATCATCCGGCAGCGCGGCATAGCTATCGCGGTTCATAGCCCAGATAAAATAAAGGTTATAAAGCGATTTGTTACCAGCAACATCAGTATGGCTATCGGTCAGGTCGTTCAATTTGAGCGATGGAGCCATTTCCCAAGTGATAACACCGCCGTCAACAACACCCTTTGACAGAGCTTCAGGGAAGGCAGGGACAGGCATCCCAAGCGGATACGCGCCAAGCTTTTCCAGCAGCAATGTTGCAGGGCGGGACGGCCCACGCAACTTAAGCCCGGTGAAATCAGCGACAGATGAAATCGAAGGGCCCTTTTTATGTACAATCCCGGGTCCGTGCATATGGGCCGCAATCAGGTGGACGTCGGCAAAATCGTCGGCAAGGTGTTTTTGGGTGAATATCCAAGCTGCGCGGCTGGCAAACTCTGCCGATTTTGTGACCATAAAGGGCAGTTCCATGGCTTCGGCTTCGGGAAAGCGTCCGGGTTGATAGCCGGGGATGACCCATCCGCCATCTAGTACCCCATCGCGTACCAAATCATATTGGTTCTTGGCGGCGCCGCCCAACTGCATGAACGGATAGATTTCAACTTTAATCCGTCCCTTGCTATCTTTTTCAACTTTACGCGCCCACGGTTCGATGAAGTATTTAGGGTTTGCCGATTGTGGAGAAACAAAATGTTGAAACCTTAGCGTCACTTCTTGTGCTTGAGCTGTTACAGAAAATGTTGCAAGTGAAGCTGTGAAGGCAAGAGTACTGGCAACAATGGTTTTCAGAAATGACATTTTTGGTCTCCTGACAATGCCTGATATGTCGAGCAAGATAATGGGTTGGACTAAACCTTGAGACCAGTTGATACAAGGTGAAAATTTTACGCAAAACCCCATGAGGACGAAAATTCCATATTTCAGGGTGCAGATAGGAAATTTTTTCCATTGAAAAGAACTATTGCAGGTGTTGGCTGGTTAAACCGCAATGGTCTTGGCCATCTTTTTAGCAACGCGTATCACGAATTGGGCTTATGGTTTTTCAAGGGGGATCGGCGAGGGATCACTGGTATTGGCCAGTTCTTCAAAATCAAAATTGTCCAGCCGCCGCGCCCGTCGTCCTGCTTTGTCAGCACTGATTTTTATCTCAGACAGGTCTTTTGCTGCTTGCCCAAAATGCCGATCAAGGTTTTCAACTCTGGTTCCAAGGCGCTCAACATCCTGAAATAGAAGCCCTAATTCGCGCCGAATTGCGCCGGTCTGCTCACGCATGCGGGCATCTTTTAATATGGCCCTCATTGTATTTAAGGTGGCCATGCAGGTGGTTGGTGATACAATCCACACCCGCGCAGCAAAACCTTCTTGCACCACATCAGAAAAATTCGCGTGCAATTCGGCATAGACCGCTTCAGATGGTAAAAACATCAACGCCCCATCGGCAGTTTCGCCTTCTAGGATATATTTTTCAGAAATATCCCTAATGTGTTTTCTGACTGCTGTGCGCAGGGCTTTTCTTGCTTCGCTTACCTCCCAGTCCGTGGATGCATTGCGCAGCGCTTCATAGCCTTCAAGGGGAAATTTGCTATCAATCACAATTGGCCCCGGGGGATTGGGCAGATGGATTAGGCAGTCCGCACGGCGACCATTAGAAAGTGTGGCTTGTAAAGTGTAGCTGTCGCTGGGCAGTGCATTTAAGACGATATCATTCAGCTGAATTTCCCCAAAAGCACCACGGGTTTGTTTGTTCGACAGGATATCTTGCAGGCTAAGCACATCACCGGATAGTTTCGTGATGTTTTCCTGTGCTTTATCAATGGTTGCCAAGCGTTGTTGAAGATCGCCTAAAGACTGTGCTGTGCGCCGCGCTGTTCCGTGAAGGTTTTCGTTCATCTGCTGTTGGACCATCGCCAATCTTTGTTCCATCAGCTTTAGCATATTAGCCTGCGCTTGGGCTTGAGCTTCTGAGACATGATGAAGCCCGCCAGCCAAACGTTCCTGCCCATCTCCAAGGGCTTGCACACGTTGGCCAAGGTCCGACATATGACGCGCCAGAGGCGCGATAACTTTAGCTGACTTAGTGGCGGCGCGCACCATTAGAAGCAGCAGGATGATAAAAATGCCAGCGCCCAGAAAGGCCAACTGTATTACAGGATTGCTAAAGTCGATGTCCATGGTCATGTACGCCCGAAAAGCCGTTCGATATCAGCCAGTTTTAGTTCAATATAGGTTGGCCGACCGTGATTGCATTGACCGGAATGCGGGGTTGCCTCCATCTCGCGGAGCAAGGCGTTCATTTCTTCGGCGCGCATACGGCGGCCCGAGCGCACCGATCCGTGACAGGCGACGCGGCTGAGAACCGCATCCACTTTATCACTAAGGACTTGTGATGTGCCGCTATCCGTCAGTTCATCAAGAATATCTAAAATCAAGCTTTTTACATCCACATTGCCCAAAACCGCAGGAGTTTCTCGAACGGCCACAGCACCGGGGCCAAAAGCCTCAAGAACCAATCCCAATGGCTTCAAGGCCTCTGCAAAATCAATTAGCTTTTGGCAGTCTGTGTCAGAAAGTTCAATAATTTCTGGAATTAAGAGTGCTTGCGCGGCCACACCGTTTTCGGCCATTTGCTTTTTGAGTTTTTCGTAAACCAGCCGCTCGTGCGCTGCATGTTGATCGACAATTACGAGACCGTCTGTGGTTTGGGAAAGGATATAATTTTCATGCACCTGACCCCGTGCAGCCCCCAAGGGAAAGTCATTTTCTGCTGGGTCCGTTTGGGTTTGGGAGGGGTCGTTTGCCTCAGGGGCCGGCGTTTTATCCTCATAAATGCGTGCAAAGACTGCGGCCGTTTCGGCAAATTGTGGCGCTTGGGCTTGATAGCTATTGGAAAGGGTTCGGCTGCTTGGCCGATCCATTTGATATATTGGCCTTTTATCTGTTTCGGGCCGCATTGCCCCCAAAGCGGCCCCGGCGACCGTGCTCGACGCGCGGTGCCCAGCTTCGGCCAAAGCGTGACGCAGGGCTGAGATGATTAATCCACGCGCCGTTCCAGGGTCGCGAAAGCGAACCTCGGTCTTGGCGGGATGTACGTTAACATCCACCAAATGCGGATCGCAATTGATGAAAAGCACGGCAGCCGGATGGCGATCGCGTGATAGAAAATCTGAGTAGGCACCGCGCAGAGCCCCGTATAGCAGTTTGTCACGAACTGGCCGGCCGTTGACAAAAAGATGCTGCATCACTGCCGCGCCGCGCGAAAAGGTTGGCAGAGCTGCAAAGCCGGACAGCTTTAGCTGATCCCGCTCTGCATCTATGGGCAGGGCATTGGCCACAAAATCACGCCCTAAAACCTGAGATAGGCGGCCTTGTAAGGCGTCAAACATATCGCCACTTTGGCGGGCGACCCGAAATATGGTTCTCGGTGTGTCGCCGCCGACATCACGTAGCCAAAATCCAATCGTTGGCTGCGCCATCGCAAGGCGTTTAATGATGTCATTAACGGCTTGGGCTTCGGCGCGGTCGCTGCGTAGAAATTTTAATCGCGCCGGAGTGGCATAAAACAAATCGCGCAGCTCAACCACAGTGCCTTGGTTCAAAGCCGCAGGTTTGACGTCTGAGATAACACTGCCAGCACAGGTGATCTGCGCCGCGTCTTGTCCTTTGGTTTTGCTGGTTAAAGTCAACCGGCCAACAGCGCCCAGTGAAGGAAGTGCCTCGCCGCGAAAGCCAAAGCTGTGGATATTCAACAGGTCTGATCCGTCAATTTTGGACGTGGCATGACGCGCCAAGGAAAGCGGTAGGTCAGCGGGTGAAATGCCCCATCCATTGTCGGTCACGCGGATCAGGGTTTTGCCGGCGGCGGCGGTGTCTATGGTGATGTCTGTGGCGCCGGCGTCTAGGGCATTTTCCACCAATTCTTTGATCGCAGAGGCCGGCCTTTCGACCACCTCGCCGGCGGCGATGCGGTTTATTGCGGCGTCATCGAGCTGGCGGATTTTGTCCGTGTTTTGCGCCATATTGGGGCTGAGAGTGACCATACCACAAAACCTAGCATGATCTTTTCCGATTCTACCATGTGAAATTTGCCTAACACTACGCCTTTGCGGCTGCAGCAGAGGCCGCTTGGCCATGTCGCTGGCATCCAAAAAGCGGCCAAAAAACGATGTCGGTATCGCGTTGGTATGGCGGCTGTAACGCGGCGGCGGCAAAATGCGCCCCTCTGAGCTATGCGCGGGCGGTGATCAGCGCCGCTTGGGTGCGCAGGTGAAATACGCCGCCCGAGGCGTGCATTTTTTCTAAGATCAGTGTTTCCAGCTGCGCAAGCTGATCCTCGCTGGCATCACTTGCGGGCGGAAAAGAGCGCAGGTAGTGCAGCACATCGCGGTGATCTGTCACCGCATAGCGGTCGCGCAAAACCTGTGTTTTAATGTCTTTGAACCCATCCGCCAAAAGCGCTTCGGCATCTGCGGGTCCAAAGGTTGCAGCGGCCGGATCCACCCCTGCGCCGCCAAAGACCTGCGCCGAAAGCGCATGCAGAGCGCGCAGGTTGTCCCGCCCGCTTGTGGTGATGGCGATGCATCCGCCGGGGCGCAGCACGCGGCGCATTTCACCCAGGGCCTGCGCCGGGTCTGGCAGGTGATAGAGCATATGCATGGCGCACAGCGCATCAAAGCGGCCGCCCTCAAACGGCAGCTGCATAGCATTTGCCAGCACGCCGCGCACCGCGCGGTAATGCCCGGCCGAGGTGACGGTTTTGACCGCCTCATCCAGCATCGCCTCGGCGCTGTCGAGCAGGGTGAGCGAAAGGCTTTCGGGATAGGTATCAACCGCCGCACGCCAAAACCCGCCGGTGCCGCATCCGATATCAAGCACATCACTGTGGTCTGGAATATGGATGCGCTGGGCCAGCCATATTTGCCAGTTCTGGCTTGCATATTTGGCGTGCAGATTGCCGCGAGATTTAAAATTGCTGGGGGTTTTATACTGGGTTTTGGTATCTGTGATCGACATAGGACGGCCTGTAATGATTTTTTCGCAAAGCGCGGGGTTCAAAGCGGGTGATAGAATGCCATTGCACGCTGCACGTTATGCGAGTATTTTGCAAAAGAAAAATATATTTTAAAGAGTGTGCGCCGTTTTGAGCATTTTCGTCAGGGCTACGGTTATTTTGGGCCGCTAAGCCTAGGTTAGGGGCAATTCATCGGTAGGTTTTGGCGCGGTCGTTCCAGACGCTGACGTGGTCAGAGGGCAGAGCCCTGAAAGGAAAGCGGGATGATTAGAATTTCCAAGATTTTTTCTGTGTTATTGCGGTGTTGATCTATCTGCCTGTGGCCCGTGTGGCCCCTGTGGCCGCAGATGAGGCTGCGCGTTGTAACACAAAAGAGGCCCTATTGAAGGACCGCGCCGATGATCTGCTTCCGGCGTGTGATGAAGCCGCTGAATTTTTGCAAAAATACTGCACAAGCGACGAGATTAATTCAAGTGAGCTAGCGGAGATATCGCGATACTCTTGGCTTACACCTTTCTATCCTCCACGAAGTTTCTTTGACCCCAGCTTACAGGGGGAAATTTCGCGGTATGTACGCGCTGAATCAACAAGAAGAAAGATTGAAAGAGCCATTTTTAAAGACCCAATTGCCAAATCTTATCTGTATTATCTATGGGCTGCTTATAGCTATATCTGGTTGTTCGAAAATATTGATGACGTAAAAATTCAAGAGCAATTGAAGTTGGCCGTCGGGGGTGTGCAGTATGCTATAAATCAGGTCTCTCGGCTTTCACCAAATCCTTCATCGTTTGATGAAGCTGATCGTTTGTTAAAGTGTTTAAAAAGGTGTGCACCAACCAGCGAAGATATTCGTCCCGTGGCGCGGTCAAAGATTTTTCAAAAATGTCTCGCGACCCAGACCGTATCGGATCAGTAAGATGGTTATAATGCTGAGACGAACAATTTGCTGTTTTACTTTTTTCAGCCTGGCAATCGCTGGCACTGTGGTGCCCGCACAAGATGAACCTCCTAATCCCAGCTCTGTTGAACTGGCCGCCTACCTGCGTTCCAAAACCCCGTCAACCGGCAGCGAGTGCTTAGCCTATCTGACGTTCGATCCACCCGAAATCAGTATCCGCGAAAGCTGTAAGGAGAGGATCATCGAAATTCAGTATGATGAACAACTCGAAAGTTCAATGTTGCTTAGAAAAGAGTCTGTATCCGGTGCGTTATTGAACGAGTATCATATTGAGTTCGCGGCAACCGATCAATCCCCGTTCGGGTGGCACGCAATCCTAGATTGGTTGGGCTATCAGGAAGTGGTTACCTCAGGTATGAAGAACTTCGACTTGGATGCATTGCAAGATGTTTTTGAAAAATGCTCGGCTCATATCGTTTGTCGGGAAAGATTGAAAAAAACCCCACTTATGAGTGCCTTTGCTGCGGGGCTTAGACAAAATCAAACACGCATATTCGATCTTGTTGAGCCAGAACCGGACAACGGCACAATCAATGTACAATTATCTCAACTTTATACAAAACTGATGATGGTCGACACCGAGCTCGACACAATGGCGCTTTTAAGTCAATGGGATTTAAAGCTTCCCGGTTTTCATATGCTGACGTTCACATTGTTAAAGTCAAAGTTGTAAAAGGAACATGATATGGTTTCGGTATGGATTAGCTTCCAAGGGTTGTAGATTTTTATAAGAATTGCGCAAAGCGCGGGGTTCAAAGCGGGTGATAGAATGCCATTGCGCGCTGCACGTTATGCGAGTATTTTGCAAAGGAAAAATATATTTTGAAGAGTGCGCGCCCTTTTGGGCATTGCTGTTGGGGATGCGGTTACTTTGGGCCCCTAAGCCTCGGTTAGGGGCAATTCATCGGCAGGTTTTGAGCCCTGAAAGGAGAGTGGGATGGGTAGGGCAATCAGTTTTATTGCTATTTTCACATTAATCTATGGGCATTTGGCTAGTTTAGCCCAAGCCGAGCCGCTGGATTGCACCGACTACAGGGGGGGACCGAATGGGCAAACGGCGATCAGTGATATTTGGGTGTCAACCTTTCATCAAAAAGGCGATGTGAACGCGCCAAAGCGCAGACACTCATTGCGGTGGCCCAAGATGGGGATTTATTTCCTACCTGTCTTGCAAGACGGCGAATTTTCGGTTGAAAATCGTATGTTGTTTTCCATCGATATCCATTCCGGACGGCCCAGGTATGACCGCGGGCTGAATGACAACACGCTCATGATTTCAGTCGATGGCGTTGATCATTATCCGATCTATTCAAAAATGGGAACTGTAGGCGGGCTTCGCACTAGAAACCTGCTCTATCAGGAAGATGGGACAACCTATCATAGCTCTGAGGGGTATGAATTCACCGGTCGCGCGCTTCCGGGTGGTTGGCAAGGGCTGCAGTACGAAAACTCGCGCCGGCCAGACAACAATGTTTTTGCCCGCTGGAACACAGAGGGCGAGGTTGCAGCGGTTTTGGCATGTAGCAAACCGGACAAGGCCCCCAACCCACAATGTGACTTGCGTATCAAAGAAGAACCACTGTTTGCAAAGGTGAATTTTGACGCTGATTTTCTAGGTGATCTTGCCTTGATAGAGCGCCGCGCACGTGAATTCACGCGCTGCCTTTTGCAACTGGAAGATATTTTATGAAGCGGTGGCTCGTTTTGCGGTCTGTGCATTTTAAGCAATTTAATGCTGCCTGACCTTGACGTGCATCATAGATAAGCCCAACGATATATGGGTTAAGTGGCGATGCCTTAACAGGGGGGACATGGTAAAGGATCACGATCTGGGGACTGCGGCCAACCTGCCGTTTCTCGCGTTAAGCGCGCCGGGGTTTTCGACAAAATCCGGGGCGGTGTTTGCGGCGCGCGATCAGCATTGGTGCGCGCGAACGACCTTGGGGCTTGCGGTGCTGTCCTATGATCATGTGGGCCGGCTTTTGCGCGATCGCCGGTTGCGGCAGGGCAGCTATGCCTGGCCGCAAAGTCAAAACGCGCAGGGCAGTTTTGCCAATTTCTGGCAGCGCAGTGTCATTTCGCAAGAGGGCGCGGGGCATAAGCAGCTACGGCAGGTGGCACTCGCGGTGCTGGATGAGGGCTTTATCCTGTCGCTTGTGCCCGCTTTTGACGCCATTGCCCAAAGGCTTTGCGATGGGCTGAAAACCCGCAGGGAATGCGAATTTCAGCATGATTTTGCGATGCCGTTTTCCGGTCAGGCGATTTGCGTTCTGTTGAACCTGCCACTGCAGACATGGCAGTCGGTGGCGCGCGATGCCAGCACGCTTGGGCTGGCCATGGGGCTCAACTACAAAACCCATGAAGATGAGGTCAACGCCGCCTGTGATCGCTTGATGCGTTTGGCAGATCAGCTAATCAGTACAGCCGAGCGGGGCGAGGACCGTGAAGGGCTGGCCGCCCGGTTGCTGCGCGCGGCGCAGAAATTTCCGCAGATCGGGCGGCAAGAGCTGTTGGATTTAATCGTTATTCTGATATTCGGCGGGGTGGACACAACGCGCAGCCAGTTGGGGTTCCTGATGGCGCTCTTTGACCGTCATCCGATGCAGTGGCAGGCGCTGAAACGTGATCCATCCTTGGTGCCCAATGCCATCGAGGAAGCCATTCGCGCCTGGCCGACCACCACATGGGTGACCCGCGAGGCAACCGAGAGCTTTGTCTATGACGGGGTGGAAATTACCAAGGGCACGACGCTGCATCTTTTGGTGCATGTCAGCGCCAAGGATCCGGCGCTTGGTCCGCTGCCTGAGTTTGACATCACAGCAAAACAGCGGCGCCATCACGGGTTTGGCGGCGGCGCACATCACTGTCTTGGGCATTTTGTGGCGCGCACGGATATGGCGTCGGCTTTGCGTGCTCTGGTGGTGGCGCTTGAAGATTTTGAGCTGATCGGAACGCCGCGCTATCTTGCCGATAGCGGCAATACCAGTCCCGAAGTTTTGCCCCTTGCTTACCGTCTTGCGCCGTAGCTGCGTTTAAGTGTTGCGCGTAAAGCCGGCGATCAGTTCGATATGGGTGGACCAGCGAAACTGATCGACGGTCTGCACAAATTCGAGCCTGTAGCCGTTGGCGCTGAGATGCGCGGCATCGCGGGCAAAGCTTATCGGATTGCACGATACATAGGCGATGGTTTTCAGCGCGCTTTTGGCCAGCTCGGCCACCTGCGCCTCGGCGCCGGCGCGGGGCGGGTCGATCACGGCAGCGTCAAACTGGTTCAGCTCATCCACCAGCAGCGGACGGCGAAAGAGATCGCGTGCCTCATGGGTGAGATTTTTCAATCCCTCGGCCCGGCGCCAACCGGCATCAAGGGCGGCGGTCATTTCTGCTTCGCCCTCGACCGCGTGCACTTCGGCCCTGCGGGAAAGCGGCAATGAAAATGTGCCGCAACCGCTGAAAAGATCAACCACTTTGCGCGCGCTGCCGATCACATTTTGCACGCTGCAGACCAGCGCGGCTTCACCTGCGTCAGTGGCCTGCAAAAAACTGCCCGGCGGCGGGGTCACGGCAGCATTGCCAAGGCGTTGCAGCGGCGGGGTTTGCATGGCCACCACCTCACCGTTCCAGCTTAGGCGGGCATAGCGGTGCTCTGCCATGTGCTGCGCTAAAGCCGCGCGCAGCGGGCCATCAAGCGGTTTGCCGCCTTGGGTCGCCACATCCAGGCCCTGATCAAAACGGGTCAGCGTAATGCTCAGCTCGGCCTTGCGGCTGGCGCCAAGCGTGGTCAGCGCCGCAAGGGCTGGGCGCGCGGCGCGCAGATCGGGGTGCACCAGCTGGCAATCGGGGATGTCTATGATGACATCCGAGCCGCGGGCATGAAAGCCGACCAGTGCGGATTTTTTGGTGCGGCGGGCGGAAAATGCGGCGCGGCGGCGGCTGGCGGCGGGCGATGTGAGCACGGGCGGCAGATCGGTCTTTAGCCCCTGCGCCGCAAGCGCTGTGCGCACCACATCGACTTTCCAACCGGCGACAAAAC
>MDTC01156132.1_pt1 | contig 19749 bp, 27 predicted proteins | sample 811181 | NCBI WGS metagenome assembly MDTC01 (sample SAMN05326644, study PRJNA326480) | marine metagenome | isolation source: seawater | place: Pacific Ocean: North | collected 2011 | reverse complement strand
TAAATTTAGCACTTAAATAAGCAACGGCTTCTTGAAAATGATTTTTATTTAAATATGGACGAATCTGTCTCTTTTTTAAAGTCCACATTGACTCGTATTCTGTGAAAAAAAATCTACATACATTTTCTACTACATTTTTATTTGCTTCTTCTGGGAACTCAGGCAATTCTGTATTTTTATTTATTAAATTATAGTTTTCTTTTAATTCTATTTGATTTTCTACAATAACTATCTCAACTTTAACATTAAAATTACTATAATGATGTTTTGTAAATAAATTTTCCATTGCTTTAAACCTATGTTGTCCATCTACTAAATAGTTCTTTCCATTTTCTTTACAACAATGGATATTAATAATACCTATGAAGTTAAAGTGATTATGTTTATTTTTATAATATTTTTCTTGATAATCTATAATTTGATTTACTTTCATATCATCTCTTATACGCTGTTCATTTGGTATTAAGATTTTTTCTTTTAATAAATCACCTATTTTTAGTTGTGTAATTATTTTATTATTATCTACAATTTTTGGACCCACAAATAAAGTTTCTTTACTAGAAAGCATATTAATATTTATTAAACGAATTTCTTTAAATTGCTTTTTAATTATTCAGGTAGTCAAGTACACTAAGAATCACTTTTTCTTGAGGACTTAATTTTTGAAATATAACTACTTCATCAAATTTAAATTGTATTATTCTATTTCTATTGTTTTTACAAATAACGTGAATTTGGTTATTTATTATTTTCATATCACAAAGCAAAGCCCCATTTGTTAAATACAAATTGGTAGGGTCTTTTAAAGGAATCCAACGCAAATAATATCCATACTGCATATCAGACATATCGGTACAATATCTGTATTCTTTTAATTTTTTATGCATTTCTTTTAATTGGCTTCTCTCCAATTGTAGTTTTTGAAGAATGGTATTTTTATGTTCTTTAATTTTTGCTGTTGTTAGACGCATAATTGATGCATTTGTTTCATTTTCTAAGGCATGTAATAATTTATTTTCGTCCATTACTATCTTATATTTAGAATCTATTTTTAAATATAAATATATTATAATGACGAGGAAAGGTGATACTGTATTAGTGGCAGCTTTAAAAAGATATGGAAAGAAAATAGAAAAATATATACAAAACAGTCTTAATAAAACCATGAAAGTTAAAGTGTTGGTTGAAGATGCTAGAGATTCTCAAGGAAAAGCATCAGGAGCTGCGTATTTAGAAATCGAAATTGATAAAAAAGACGGATGGGGTGGAGAGAACCAAGTTGAAATACATGGAACGCTTGGTTTTGATAAATCGGGAAAAAAAGGAAAGAAAGAAGATGAAGCTTATTTAGATGGCGTAACAGTTGGAGATTGGGATGTAGGCAGTAGAGCTATAGGGTTAACTGGTTGTTCAATTGGTGAATTTTTAGTTCATATGTTTACTTTATTCGCAATTAAAGCTGGAAATGAGTCAGTTTTATTAGATAATGCTGCTGGTCCAACAGGCGAATATATTTATCGACAGGTTGGTTTTGTAAAATCAAAAGGAGAAAGGGCGCAGTATGGAGATGAGAATGAAATGATATTTCCATTAACTGGGAAGAAAAAAAACAAAGACGCTGGACAACTTTGGAGAGAAAGATATAATAAATTCCGTAAAAAGTTGAAGACCAAAATTAAGAATAATGCAAACTGTAAATCTTTTTGGAAAAGTGTTCCTACTGCTTTAGAAGCACCTGGTCCGGTACATATGTTAGCAAGAGGGAGTAAAAGAAGAACGCGTAGAAAAAAAGGAGGATATGGTCCGGTAATGACTTCAGAACTAGCTAGACGAATGAGGATACGAGATGATAGGCGAAGAGAAGAACAACGACGGCTACAAATACAACAAGCATTGGCACGCATTGAGTTAAGTGCTGCTGGACCTGGAGATTCGGTTACAAATCAACCCATAGAAGAAACAGAAAGGAGCAAAGCTCTAAGAAAAATACAAAAAAATAATGATAAAATAAGAGCAAATAGAAAACACAGGAAGGTAGAAGAACCAAAAGAGTTTACAGAAGAAGAATTAAGTCAAATACAATTTGAACCTACAGATTTAAAAAAAAATCAAATAGGTATTGTAAATCCCGATGGAAGTCTAGCTGTAGCTTCAAAAATCCACGTTCCTTGGCATAAAAGATTAGGAAGAACTATAAAACAAAAAATTACAAAAAAACTTACACAGAGAAAAAGAAAAACAAGAGTTGCTCCCGCACCGCGGGTAGGTGGTAAAAAAACAAAAAGACGTAGGACAAAAACAACTAGAAAACGAAAGATTCCTACTAATACTGTTGAAGATATTTGGGGAAAAAATAAAAAATTAGAGAAATTTTGGAGGAAATTAGCATCTGGTCAGGAGGTAATATTAGTAAATAAAAATGATGAAAAAACGAATTATAAACTACCCAAAACACATCCAGCATTAGGAAATAAATATAGAGAGTTAGAAGAGGATGACAATATAAAAGCGATAATTACTTCAGCTCGATCATCAGATATTTATGAATCATTATATAAAAGAGTAAAAAATAAAACTCCGAAGGAAATAATTAACAATTATAAAAAATATTTAATAAAGGATGGTAAAACCTGGTATTTATAACAAAAACATAAAAAAAAACTCGCAGAAGATAATAAAATGAACATTTCAAAAATATTTTTTTTATTTCATATCTTAGGTATAATATGTACACATTTTGGTTGGATATTCGTTCCACAGATATTATACTTGCATCCTATCGTTGTATTGTCATGGAAATTGAATAATAATCGTTGTATAATCAGTCAGATAGAATATTATTTATTTGATAGAACATTTATGGGAGAAGGACAAAAATTTTATGTTCCACGTTATCAACGATACCTTTTATATAGTAATTTCATTTCGGGTTCTTGTTATTACCTGTTAAATCATTTTCCTCGCTGCCCCAGTGACGACAAATAAATCGAGCTATGTGACGACAATCACAGTGGCACCACTCCCTCTCTCCCATAAGCCGCGTTCTTTCAGAGATAGGTAAGTCAATCCATTTGGCAAGTACAACTGGTTTATTTTCTTGATGTCTTTGGCAACAATCGCATTGTGATAAGATATTAAGCGCTGTTTGTGCTTCTTCTCTAGAGGATAGATGTTCGGGTCGAAGGTGCTCGTAGTTCATAATGAAATTGTATGGGGCACAAAGGAGGGAGGGGAATAATATACATTTAACAAACAAAAATCAATTCAATTTTTAGCAAATATTGTATTTTTATTCGTATTATTTACACCATTCAAAATTAAAAAATTGAATATATTTTTGTATAACTAAATGGTAGTACAAAAATATACACAATGGTTACTTGTACAGCTTGTAAAAAAAATTTCCACAAAAAGAAGGCAGCCAACATGGCGAAGCACGGGGGAAAATGCTCCAAGTGTCAAAAGATTAAACCCAAGTCAAGACGGGCTTTTATCAAAGAACAACAAGAAAAACTTCTCACAAAATGGCTTGAAAAAAGCCTAGACCCTGCTATTTCAACGCAGCAACAAGAAATGTATCTCATTGCTGCTTGTAATTTAATCCGTTAATCCATACTTTTCTTTAAAACCCATAACTAGATTATATGGTATATTCTCAAAATCAATTATTATTTTATTTAAATGAAATCTCTCCACAGCATCGATATCACTATCCAATTTTTTTTGAAACTTTTCTTTATCGTTCCAATATTTCTCTGCTGTTTTGATTCCACATTTTTTAAATACTGAAGGAATACAGTCGCTCTTATCACCAGCAACAATCTTACAAAACAAGTCTTTTTGAGCATCTTTAAAACAGTTTTTACTTTCACTAATATCCTTGTATTTAAGATTGAATATTTTTACCTTATCTGATGCAAGTTGAAGGTAATCCATATCGCTTGCTATTATCCATATTTTAGCATCATCATATTTTTTTAAGATATGTTTTACGGTAATGGCAATACAATCATCCGCTTCTAGACTTGGGTAGGATAATCGAAGTTTAGCCCCGGCTTGTTCAAATAGTTTGTCATCGTAAGCCATTTTAAAGAATGGTCCGCCCATAAAACTATCATCTTTGTTACGATTGCTTTTGTATTCTGGAAATAGCTTCATGCGCCAGATGTTTTGGCGAGGACAATCTTTACCTACCATAATAATAGGATTATCGATTTTTAGTTTTTTAATTGTTTCACCAACCTTATCGACAAAAGTTTTCCGAAATTTCTCAACAAATAATTCGTGTTCAAATGGATTATCAATCTTCTCGTCACGTTTTGCTAGTTTAAACCATTGTTCAATAGCAAAATATCTATAAAAGCAATAGTAGCTGCCATCTATTAGAAGGAAGTTAGGCATGTTGTAGTTGAATATATCGTCAATTACTTACTATATAATCAAATCAATTTATTATAAAAAAAAATAAGATTTTATATTAAATGAAATTAAATAAAACAAATAGAAAGAAAGTTTTATTTTTAGTTATCTATTTAGTGTCTCTTTATTTTTTCAGAGGTTATTTAGATTTTTATCCTTCCATTCCTGTATATCCAAACAATGAGGTCGATTTAAAAATTATGAAAAAGTACATGAAAAAAAGAAGTCAACAAAACGTAGAGTTTTTTTTAAAAACAAACGATACTGTAAGTTGGGCATTTTACCCTTATGTAGATGAAACAATACAAGAGTTAGATGAAATAGCAGAGAGTCATAACATTATAATTTATTTTTTTAAATATTTGATAAATAGAAGGCGACCATATCAGATTGATAGAAATATAAAACCATTAAGTACAAAAACATCAAATACACCAGCGTTTCCTGCGGGTCATGCTTATCAAGCTTTATTAGTAGCAAAAAGTTTATCCAAAAAATATCCTCATAAAAAGAAATTATTTGATAAAATAGCGTTAAGGTGTGATGATTGTAGAATAAAAGCAGGATTACATTATAAAAGTGATGGTGAGTTTTCAAAAACTTTATTTAATGTGTTTAATTAATATGGTCTTTTTTTAACATTTTCACTACTCATATACTGTATTTCTTTATTTGTACTGGTTCTGCCAAGAGCAGCGTTTCTTTTTGGAAATCTTCCGTACATATATATTACTCTTTTGTGACCTTCAACATGTTCATGCATCGCCATTAACATTTCATATTCTTTAGTATTATTGGTTTTTTCTGGAATATAACCCATCATTGGAGAATTATTTTCAATTGTTATTTCCCTGTAAATTTGATGAGGCCGCCCCGTCGGATGGTGTTTTATATGGTTTTCATTTTTATATAATGCTATATGCCTGTTGAAATAATTCATACCTTTTGTCTGGTATTCCATATTTTCAGTATGCATATAAGGCATAAAAGCAAACATAAATTCATATCCTTTTAATTGGTTTTTATATAATTCGAATCCTAATTCAGTAAAAATCATAACACCCGTATCATTTTTAAAACTGTCACCACTTCCTCTATAAATATGACGGCTAAATTGGTCTAACAATATAATATAAGCAACATAACTATCTTTTGTATGAATCCAATTAAATCCTTTACCTTGTTCTGCTTCTTTCAATAAATCACCAAATTTTTCTTTGATTTCTTCATCGTAATCTTGACTTTTCATAAACCATTTATCGTAATCTGGACTGTATAGTCCTTTTGAGAACCAATAATCTAAAATATCTTTTGCTTTGGAAATATCCATATATCATAGTAAGTTGATTTATCTCTAATTATTTATTTTAATATTTTACTCTTAGCCATTTTGTTACCATTCCCAAATATTGTGAATCTGAAAAGTTTTTTTCATGGTGATTAGGTTTAGTTTTAATTACTTCTGTAACTTCTACTTCTCTACCATCTACGGTTAGATATATATTTGTATGCGGCGTGTTGTTAATGGTACTAGGTCTCGGGTTTCTTAAAATACTCTCTTTTTGCTGCTGTGAAAAGTAAGCGTGGCGCATGGTGGTTGTCATGGATGGTTGTACTACTAAGCACCTTGTTTTCTTTAATTCAATTTATTATAGAAAATCAAAAGGTGAATCGTGACCACCACGTCTTTTTCGTCGTTGGGTTTTATTTCTATGGCGGCGTTTGTTTTTTTTTGTTTTTCTTTTTTTCTTTTTGTGTTTTCTTTTACCACCTTTATTTATCTCTTTCATCAAGTCAGTAGGCAGATGATACTGTGATTTTACTTTTCCAACATCCATATTACCTGAACCAGGGATAATTTCATTAGCTAGTTTTCTAAGGTCTTGGGCCGCACCTAAATCTGCTTTGTCTTTTCTTTCTTCTAAACATTGTATACCTAAATGTATGGCTGATACATACTGGATATTCTGCATCGTATTATTTCTATTCATTATATAATATAAATAGAAATTACAAATCATATAAAGGATTATCGGTAATTTTCATTCCGCAGTAGTTTTTATTTTCTTTCTTGTAATCAACAGGATTATAAATTTTAATTTTGACTGCGTTTTGTAGTATAAATTTAAAGTTATCCCAAAATTCTTTGGTGTGACCAATTGATTTGGAAGCAATATGTGCTAATTCATGAAGAGCGACAAACATAAGAGTATTTGGGTCAATTAATTTGTTACCTTTTTTGGTGGTAGTAGTACAGAATGCTAGTTTTTCTCCTTTATTTTCAGAGTAGGCGGTAAATTCACTGGTAGGTAAAATTTCTTTTACAGCTGTGGGATTGAAATTTTCCACGAGACGTTTACAGTTTTCTCGATTAGGATATGTTTTTCCTAAATAGGCGACTAGTTTTTTTAATTTTTGCGTGGTATTAGCTAATAAATCTGCTGCCAATTGCAATTTAGCTCTTTCCCTAACACAATATTTATTGCCATCAACATTTGATACAATACATTTAAGGTTAAAAGCGTCTGATTCTAAATACATTTTTAAAGCGACACCAATAACAAAAACACCTAAAACGATACCTGATAGATTCATTTTTTTAAACATTATCTTATAATAGGCAGAGAAACATAATCATTAATAAAAATTAATAATTATACTTTATTTATTGACCTTTTGTGCAACCAACTTCAAGAGCGCGTCGCTGAAGATCAGGTCCAATAGTGGTTTGGTTCCATGGTCCAACGTTCAATTGAGGATTGGCAGGTTCGGAACGTACCTGAAGGTTAGCATTACGCAAACTCTGTCCAACGGTATTAATACCAATATGATATCCGGCTTTAAGAAGACTGACATTCATGATGTCACCTGCACCAGCTGGGTTCATTGACGAAAAAGCATTGTTGGAATCATTTGGCAATAATTGTTTAGGATCAACTACGGCTTGTTTTGCGCAGGAAGGAGGCATGCCAAACGAATTAGTGGAGATACCTGATACCCTAGCATTGGTTTCGTTTTGACCAATTCCTGCTGAAGGTTTGTAATTAGTTCCTTGTCCACAGTTTCCAGTAGGGGCGGAAAAAGCTCCAGCTGGGGTTGGTGGGTTCAAAGGGTTAAGTTTGTAACCTGCTGCGCCACGGTCACTTAATGCGCTGTTTGGAAGATTGCCAGCAGGAGCGCTTCCATGTTGTGCGTTTTGATTCTCATAACCAGCCATTCCGCCTAATCCTTTTCCTTGAGAATAGTTTTTCATAACATAGCACAAAGCCACTGCTGCTACAATAGTAAATAAAACAGTATGATTTTTAGCTAAAGTTTTCACCGTTTTTATAAAACTCATCTTATAAAATTAGCATACAAAATATTTTTTTAATTTAATGTTTTATTGCTTAATAATCTTAATTTGCATATGCCTCAAAATCCAACTCATCATCGGAACTTTCAATTTCATCCAACAAATATAGGGATTTTATTCTTTTAGCTTCTAAATATGCTTGTATGGCATGTTTTTTTGCTTCCTGTGCTTTTTTCTTGGCTTCTTTATAAATTTCCATATAAACCTCGTTGGGTTTTTTCAAAGTAACTGAATCGGTTGATTCGCTAGGAGGTAAAATTTCAATTTCATTTATAATTCCGTTTTTTTCTAAAGATTCCTCAGTGATAGATGTATCTTGTTCTATAGGTTCTGTTTCTTCTAAATTTTCTGTATTATCAATTTCATTAACAGGTAATTCCTGAATATCCTCAATATTGATTTGTGAATTATTTGATAGGTCCATTGTTTCATTAACTAGATTGTCACTCACATCAGCTTCAGGAGCTGGAATGTCACTAGATGAAATATCTTGAACAATATTTTCTGTCGGCGAATTTGATTCTAGCTGATTACTAGAAATATCTGTTTCTTCGTTTTTTTCTTCATCATCTGTTTCTATTTTTAAAGTTGAATCATCAACACTTATGTCAGATTCCGCGTCTGAATCTGACTCTGGTTTAGTAGTGGGGGTAATGTTATTAGCGGGTTGAGAAATTTTAATTAAACATTTATTAAATATTGGTTTTTCTTTAATAACCATAATTTGTCTCAACATGAATTCTAATTGAAAGCTTTGAGAGGTGAATTTTAAACCACTTACTTCTAAAATAGAAATCATCCTAGATGTTTTATCAATGTCGTCAAATGTAAGTTCTTCTTCTTCTTCGTTATAAATTTGTACAGTTTTGCTTCCTATTCTAGACTTAGTTTTAGGAATAAAACATCTTAATAATAATTTGTTACCTCTATATGTTCTCAAAAGATTTTGCCAATGATAATCGATGGAGTCGTGATCCATATCATTATGAAACCATAGGTTTCGTTTTTCAAAAATTAAATTTTTAATAGTGCTTTCTAACTGATTTGTCCAATTGATAAATTCTTCATCATCATTTGTAAACATCATGTCACAGTAAATTTTTTTTTCTGTTTTATGTATTCCGTTTTTGGTGGAACATTTAGGAGTTTGAACTAAGAAAGGTTGTCCGTTTAATTTTAATTTAGAAAAATATGCGCCACCCTGTAGACCTTGTGGATTTGCTAAAGAAAGACTACCAAAATCAAATTGTTCGTTGGGTAATTGAACCGAATTACTCATTAATTGTGTTTGATAAAAAAGTATGATGGTAGGTACGCAAAGAAAATATAAAATCTAATATTTCAGTAATGGATAACATTAAGGATACAGTAATTCAACATTGTTTAGAATTATTAAAAAGAGATGATGTTAAAAATGAATTAAAAGGATTAATGAAACCGATGATTGATTTAATTTTAGAAGAATTATATCCGTATATTTTTCTTTCAATTATTTTTGTATTTATAAGTTTTTTGCTAATTTTAGGTATATTTATATTATTGATGCGTAATAAAATGTTAATCAAATCACCACTTGGATTTTTAAAATTATCTTAATATAGTATATAATGCCAGGAAAAACACGTAAAGGAGGACGTAAATCTAAAAAGCGCGGAGGTTCCGCTGTTGGTGGTCTTATGGCTGCTATCAAGAAAGCACTCCCAAGTTATTTGCTTTACCAAGCTGTTAAGATGCAGCAAAAGAAGAAACGCGGAGGACGCAAGACTCGTCGTGGAGGTTCATCATGCGGTAGTCATGGTAAGAAGAAGCACAAGAAGAAGCGCGGAGGTATGGGATGTGGTGGAAAGACCCACAAGAAGAAGCGTGGAGGAAGAACTCGCCGTCGTCGTTAATTTAATATAGCATAAATTATAATTTCTCATTATAATTTATAATGGTAAAAGCACGCAAAGGAGGAAAAACACGTCGTCGCGGTGGTAACCGTAAACGCAGAGGAGGTACAGGACTTTTAGCAGAAATTCATAGGGCACTTGCGCCTTACGCACTTTTCCAAATGAAGAAACACGCACAAAAAAAGAGAAAAGATGGCAGCAAAACCCGTAAGGGAGGACGCAAAACTCGCAAGGGTGGACGTAGACGCCGCCGTCGTTAATTATTTATGATATAAGGAAATTTAGTTAAATATAAATTCTTATATCATATCAAATGGATTTTACAGAAAGTATTAGAGAATGGGTTTCTATTGATAATAAAATTAAAAAATATCAAGATGAAGTTAAAAAAGAAAGAGTCATTCGCAACGCATTAACTGCCTCTATTTTAGAACAAGCAGCAGAATCTAATATGGAACATACTGTTATTGAAATTACTGATGGTAAATTAAAATTTCAAAACACAAGAGTAACCGCGCCATTAACCTTTAAATTTTTGGAAGAATGTTTAAATGAATGTATAAATGGGGAAGAACAAGTAAAACAGATAATAAAATATATTAAGAGCAAACGAGATGTTAAATATGTATCTGATATCAAAAGGTCTTATAACTAAACGACTTAAAATTTTCATAATAAAAATAATTATTATGAATATTAACATCGACCGACTTGAACCATATAATATTTTTAATTATGTAACATCTCCTCGAAAGATGAGTTATGAAAATTGGCTTAAGTCTCCTGTGATGGAAGCCGCAGATACAACAGATGACGTATATTTTAAGAAAGTATGTTTTAAAAATGGAGACTATTATACACATAAGCATTTTATATTGGATTTTTATCAGGACTTGATTGATACTCTCCATCGAAACGGACTCAATATACAAGATGAAAAAGAGTTTAAACGAGAGATAGCAATCTTTATATATAGACTATCAAGAGAACGATTATGAATAAGGAAGAAACTATGATTGAAATGATGGACGATGAAGAGTTTTATACCTATAAAAAAAATCTAATTAAGGAAACTTTTACGGAAGACGATTATTTATCTTGCGAGAAAACAAGACAAATATTGGAGGATGAATTTTTTTGGAAATGGGAAAAGAAAGGAGAACCAAGTATAGAAGAATTTTATAATGGAATGAGAACAGAAATGCAAGGTAGATATGCAACGCCTTTATTTTATGATACTACGGGTGAATTTAGTTCAAAGTTAACAGGTATTGTATATAAACATTTGAAAAGAGAGTATGATATAAGTATATTTCATGATTGTCCTGGTTTAGCAGAACCTTTGGTACGAAAATATGATGAAATACAAGAAAATAAAAAGATTAAAAATAAAATTTCTCATAAGGTAAATGAAGGTGTAAATATAAAAGTTACTAAGAAATTTGATTGGGGTACAAAAACATATAAATAAAAGATTTGTAAATATATATAATGAATATATTTAGTTCAGAGGATATGATTTTTAATAAAAAAAATGGACAAGTAACAGCTGGAGGTTGGAATATAAATTCAGAATTATTACAAAATGATTTCCCTTTATCTGCTAGTGCGCAAAGTGGAGGTGGGAAAGGCGGTGGTTCTTTGGAAAACCTAGCTGTTCCTGCTGGTTTGATTATTTTAAAAAATATGATTGATTCAAATACTAAAAATCCAATTAAAGATTTGTTGGAAGAACCGAAGGTAATAGGAGATGGTTTATTTGATAAGTTATTGAGTTTAGCTGCGAGAAAAAAGCGAAGTTCTCATGATACGCGTAAGGTACGCAAGAAGCGTAAAAACAAAACACGTAGGAAATAATTAAGACTAATCATTAAAGTCATAATTATTTATATTTTCTTTTTGATTTTCGCTTTGATTTACGTCTTTTTTTCTTTCTTGTGCCTTTTCTTTTTCTTCTTTTTCTAGTTTTTCTTTTTCGACTTCTTCTTCCTCTCGTATTTAAAGCTCTTCCATAGTCTTCTGGTAATTTACGCGCTTCTTCTTCTGTTATTCTACCCAAGGCAATATCTCTTTGTATAGCACTTTGTCTACGCTGTCTATGATATTCTTTCAAAAACTTCTGACCACCGACCCATTCACGGGCAGCTATTGTTTTCTGTTTATGTTCAGCAGTATCTGGGATAAATGAACCTATATGAGCAAGTGGACCTACTGCATTATTACTTCCTGCTTTTTCATATGGCAATAGTGTTGGATCAATGTTGTATTTACTAGCAGAATGCCTTGCTACCATTCTAGCCATCCTTCGGTTACGAGTTTTTTCTTTATTCTCAACTATATTAATATATTCGAATAGTAAATCTATTTTAGCATCTAAATTATCATCAAAAAAATAAGTGGCCTCGCTCCTCCTGTATCGTCTCGCCCTGTCATATTGATGGTATAGTAATTTCCAATCTGTCACTTCACCATTCCGTGGTGCGTTTTTAAGTCCCCATGTAGTTCTTATTTGTTCAAGCATATTACGCATACTTTGCGAAGCTCCATCGTCTGTAAGAACAGATGAATATGCGAGAATATATATCAGTTTATCTTCCTGCTTTTTTAAAGCCATTAATTCATCCATAAATTCCTCCAGTTTCTTACCTCTCGAGAAATAGTTACGATTCCTATAAAATCTCCTTAGTTCACTTATGTCTAGAAGAGTTTTTAATAAAAGTTTAAATACAAAACCCAAACCTTTTTTCCTAGAACTTTTCCTTTCTGCTTGATTTATTATTTTTTGTCTATCTTCTTCTGTTTCCATACCCAATCTTTGTAAAAAATGATTACTAGCAGAACCAGGTATTCGCTTGCCCGTTATTACATCTCTTGCGGAAGGTGTTCTTAATCCTAATCTCGATAAAGCGCCTTTTGGTGATATTGTAGCTGCTGTTCCTGCTGCTGCTGCTGCGGCTGATGCCCCCAATATAGGTGATGCCATATAATATATAATTAGAAAAAATCATATAATATACTTATAATTGACTCCAGTTGTCATAATTAAATGGTGAAACAAGTATTTCTGGTAAATCTTTTCTATATTTTTCTACCTTCTTTTTAAATCGTCTTTCCTCTGGGGACAAAGGAATTAATTCTTCATTATCCATTAATTCTCTTTCCTCAGGTGTTATTTTTGGCTTATGACCATAACAATTCACTCCAAATGGTGCTTTTTTATATGCTACAAATCCTCCATTAATACCTGGTCTTCCGCAATCGTGTTTATGTCCCTTTCTTTTTTGAAGTTTTTTCCATGTCTCCATCTGTGTTGGATATAATGCCATCTGGTCAGCAGACCACCCAAATCCACACCACTCAGCACCTCTTTTGTAAGCATTTTCAATCTCTCCATAAGTTGCCAATCTGGAACCGTATGCTTTACAAACCGCCTTAGCATCATTATACGTATAAATGTTATCCGGAATATGGAAAACTTGGTCTTCATACATAATTTCTGGTACAGGTTGTGTTTGAGGCGAAGTAACTGTAATATCTACTTCTGGAACAGGTGTAAATAAATTTCTAATACTAGTTTTAATATCAACTTGGAAAAAGTACTGAACTCCATTAATAAGGACTAAAAATATAAACATTCCCCACATTACGACTTCTATAAATGTAATGCTAGGAGATGGTGCTACTCCTTTAGCTCCTTCAACAACAGAAACACCTAAATAACTAAATAAAATGTAGTAAATGATAATAACAAATGTTAATACTACTAATACTATGGGACTACCTTTAGTTACCTTATCGCCAATAAAGTCGTACATATGTGGGAATCCTTTTGTTGGTGTGATATCTATACTATCCATCTATATAGTATGGTTCTTATTTTTTTTTGCGATAGAAGAAACAATATGCCTTTGGTGTTTTCAACTGTTGTTCTGACTTAGATTGAACACTTGGGTCGTTAAACTCATACCATTTATTATTCGCATTTTTAACATAAGCGAAATAATGTCCACCCATCACTCCTCCACTATGATTACAGATTCCATAAAGTTCATATTTAAAACTTTTAGGATCATATCCTACCACATACTTAGATAAATCTAAATTATCAAATGGAAAATCAACTAAACTCTGATTTTTTCTAGGAGGCATTGTATTTGTAAAACGCTTTAGTGTTACTATCAACACTGATGGAAATTTCCAAAATTGGATTTGCTTACCAACTACCTTATGTCCCTCATCATTTACATACTGGTTATCTTCATCTAAAATTTCCCTTTTAGTATATTCGTCAAAGCAATCAATTAGACTTACGTTACTTTTATTTGGAATCGGCAAATCTAACATTAAAAATGGCTCAGGGTTACAACTTAAAGTATTATTGGTTTCTCCTTTTACACAAGATACATGAATGCCATAAAAAATATCTAGAATTTCTGAATATTCCTTTTTATACATGTTTTTCATCATACTATAACATTTTTTAGCTACTTTATCTTTATCAGTCAATACCTTTCCTTTTATTTTCATATTTACCTCACGCATTATTGAAGTATGAAAACAATCAATAATAAAAGTTAAAAATTCAGGCAAGTCATTTTGAGCATAACCTGTAAATAAGTGTTTGCCCTTAATTTTGGCTACTTTTTGAACAGATGACAAAAATCCACCAGGACTAATTATACAATTTTCGCTCCAAATCATCTCTCTTAATTTATCCCACTCCATCAAAATTAATGATTCTGGTTTCTTTTTAATTTTTTGCTTGTATGTTTGTTTTTTTAAAAAATCATTAAATGAGTAAGTATGTGATAAACATTGTAAAGTTGTATTCATAAAACAAGTATTTCCTAAATTTGCCAAACCAGTAAGTCCTTTATCTTTATATGAATCTGTCATTTCCTATATTTGTATAATTTTATTTAAACCATTATGTTTATATCCTTTAACAACAAATTTTCTAATTCAATTATAATGAGTACCAACGAAAGCACACATATATTATTATTGCAGTATATGCGAATTATTACAAGACAACAAGATACTTTGATAAATACAATTAATAGTATGCAACAACAAAACGAAAACTTATATTCATTGATATCTGATTTAATAAGATTACAGAATGATACATCAACAACAAGAACAACAACTACTCGTCAACAACCAAGAACATATGCGTCAACCAATCGAACCAGAAGAACTACTATAAATCGACCAAGAACCCGTATGTTTTTTCCATCTACCTTATCTGGTATTACCGAAAGAATGACTAGAACACCTAGAATTGTAACTCACGCCCCTAGTATGAGGGTTAATATACCTGGAACTGTGAATCAAAATACAACAACTGAAGATATTCTCAATGAATCCTTTAATAGTTATAATCCTATTAGTATACGACCTTCTCTTTTTCAAATTCGACGAGCTACGAGAATATTAGAGTTTAGGGATATATCAAATACTACACATCAAATTTGTCCTATTGATAGAGAAATTTTAAATCCATCAGATACTGTTATGCAAATATTACATTGTAATCATTACTTTAGAGAATCAAATTTAAGAAGGCATTTTAGAAATAATACTCGTTGTCCATTATGTAGATTTGATATAAGAAATTATATTCCTTCTTTAGCAGAAACTAGTCCGCTTTTCTCAAGCAGACCATCAATTCCACCTCCACCACCTCCTATAAATCTTCCTCCTACTAGACGCGCTATGCCTCCCCCACCTCCTCCACCGCCATTACCTGAAGATGATGATGATGATTTTAGTTTTAATGACATTGAAAATCCTTTTGAAACAAGACACAGTGCCAACATTAATCCAAGTCATCAGAGTACGCAAGAAATACAAGAATTGTTAGGAAGAGCTATTGAAAGTGCTATTAATAGCGATTCCTCAGGAAATAACGTTTTATCATTTGAATATTCTGTTAGCATTGGTACTAACCCAGATAATACTACTAATGAATAGTGTCAAGTGTTAACATATACCCATTAATATTGTTTTTTAGATGCCTATTTAAAACACGATTATTTAATAGCAAAACACCATGTGCTGTTCTTGTAAAATCTAAAATATCATTTAATATTTTCTTCTCTCCAATAACGAGTTTGGTTGCGAAACTTTCATTAGAATATTTTGGAAACTTCTTTAAATTCCTCTTATTTTGCTTTAGGCTTAATGAGTACATTCTTTTATTTTTTTCAATTTCAAGAGCTAAATATGCTAAGGCGGCGGCTTCGTTTCTTTTATTATATGGATTTTGTGCTAAGTGGCGATTTTTAATAAAGTCATGTAATTCCGCTTCATTAGCATTTGCTATTCGTAAGAATGTCATTAATTGTCTAAAATTTAAAGAATTAAAATCACTCGAGATATTTCTTGAGAACGTATCCGACGTAAGTTGATTTCTTAAATTTTGCATCCTGAAATTAGTATTTGACTGAGGTATAGTTAAAAATACAGTATTTCTACAGTTTTTATCATCTTCTAAGGCAAATCCATAAAAAATTAAATAACTTCTGTTACATTTAGTACCATATGAGTCTGTAATTTCTTGATGTGATGAAATTGTCTTTACTGAATTCATCACAAATCCATCTTTTGCTTCTTCGAAACTCCATTTTACATCCGGTTCGCTACTATGATTTAACATATCACCTAGTGGTACCATAGTTGCTTGCTTAGTACCATCTATCCAAAGACCGAAGTTTCTTGACCCAATTATTGTACGTAATTCCATGAACTTCTGGAGAGAACAGTACCTTTTAAAATGTGGAATTGTTTGTACAAGCACATTATAGTCTTTTGTTAAAACCATTTTTCTAGTTTTAATTTCTTCTAGTAAATAACTATTTTCTAAGAAACCTTTTTCTTTATTTGTCCAAAACAAAGGAAAGTTATTTAGATTTTTGGGTAAAATGTCATAGTATGGTTTAAAATGATTATCACCATACATGTCTTGAAGCATGTATAAACAAATATATACTAAATTAATACCGCTTATTCGCTGCGATTGTTTTTGTACAAGTTGTCCCCAAGGTGTGTTTTTGCCCATATCAGTATAAATCAGTAATTTTCTAGGAATTAAAATCACTTGTTTATTACTTGAGACCTTATGTTTGGTATGAACTCCGCGTTCATTTTTTTTATAAGTTTGGAAATAAATATCTGAAAACTTGGCTCCATTTTGATTTAGCCAATTTATGAATAAATTTAGGTCTTTATCTTTTTTATTTGTTGTTTTTTGCATATATATAAAGTCTTAGATTATTTTAATTATTTTATTTCGTTTATATATAATGCCAAATAAAGGGATTAGAAATGCAGTATACAAACGAGGAGGAGGTAAAGGACAATCCTCCAAATTCTATAATATTTACGGTAAAGTTGTAAAGCCAACCGACCCTACTGGTTTCAAAGGTGGTCAAGGATGGACCGCACCAAAACCCCAAATTGGAAGCATGTTATCACTTGGAATCATGAAACAAAATAAAAATGCCGGTGGTAATAATGTATGTCAACCAGGTCCAAAACCTAAAAAATCTGTATCTTCCACGTCAAATGATTCGACATTGACATTGATTCCAAACAAGGTGGTCTTCACACTAATCAACCCGAACGACACCGAAACTATTGGATTTATCGGCGTTCCAGGCGCACTAAATCAAGGAGGATTTTTGTCTCCACAATCAATACCTGGTCTTCCGGGAACACAGATTCAAGAAATATTTTACAATTCGATTTCTGAAAATTTTGTTATTATAATCGATTACGCTAGCACAGGGGGGGGCACCCCCCCATCATCAGCTACGGCCAATTTTTCAACTGTATCCTTTATAAATAGTAATGATGGTACAGGTATATTGTATAATACTCATGCTCTCGACCCGACTGGCGCTCTCGGGGGCAGCTACACTGTGGTCGGAGCGAGAGGAATATGGGATTGGCAAAATAGTACCGGTTCTCTGGGGTCTGAAGCCGAGAAAGCCTTTTGGGATGCCGCTGTAGGAAAAAACATAAAAGTAGCTTTTGCTGCCGCAAACACCACCGCCACGACCTTCGAGACGGGGACTAATAATAATGATGACTGTAAATGCAGAGGACCCCTAGCTCAATGCCCTTGTCGCAAAGGGGGATGTTAATTAAATTCACCAATATTGTTAGATATAATTAATTTGTTAATTATATATAATATGACCTACTGTGATATGTGTAATATATTAGTGATAAATATATCTTGGTATATAGAATATACTATGAATGAAATTAAAGACGTTGTAGAAGAATGCTTGAATCTGCCCCCAACTAATGAAAAAAAAAATTATACTTTTATAAATGGTGAAAAGGAGGAAAAGCATTATTTAGATGACGAAGATTGGGAAAATGGCTGGAGTCATGTTTAACCAAAGAAGGTTTTAATTGATTTTTGACCTTTTTTAATATTATCTGCTTGTCTCAATGAATCAGCAAATAATAGTGCTTTTACTTCTTTATTACGCAACTGTTCTTCCTTTTTCTGATATTTTTTTGGGTCACTTTTGAATTCTTGTTTCAAATATTCACACTTGCGTTTAAACGCTGCTTTCTTTCTGCGAAACGAAGGAATCTGTTCTAATATCAATGCGAAAACCTGCTGTACTGGTTTCATAATTTGATTTGTAATATAAAATCCATAATCTGGTCGAATATTATTTGCTCGAATATACGCTGGACTTTCAATCTTATCACCTTGAAGCTTTACATTATCTTTTGTTTGAATATACACAAAAGGAACTCTCGAACCAACAGATGGTTTATTACCAGGGTCTCGTTTACCCATTCTTTCCGCTAACACCTTGTGAGCAATACTCTTAGGATTTTTGTAGAACGAGTTTAATTTCTTTGTAATAATTAATTTTTCTAACGGATATTTTTCGTCTACTATATCTTGAAGGCAATTTTTAACAAATGTAATTGCTGCTGGAATATCTTGCGATTTCATCAATATATCAATTAATCCACCATAAACATCTTTAACAATGGGAGCATTATCACGTCTCTTCAGCACAATTCCCATCTCTTTTCTTTTTCCTTTATTAGGATTATGTTCATATAGAATACCTACGTATCTCTTTTTTGATAGCAATAAGAATGGGTCAAAGGTCTTTTCATATTCTAAATCATGAGGTGGTTTTAAGAATTTACTTGCTATTTCACCAGCTTCAATTGCCAACTCAATAGTAATTTCCAATGCTTTCTTACCGGTAATTTTATTGCCATCCATATCTTTCAAATTAAATGTAAAGAATACACTATCCGTATCACCATAAATATATTCCGCATTTGTTTTAACTGGTCCATATTTCGTATCACAAACTGTATCACCATAAACTTCTTCAATGACACGTTTCGCATAAATCAACAGCTTTCTACCTGTAGCTGTTGTTGAAGCAGCAATATCAATATCATAAAACGAACTCGTTCTTGCTCCACATTGACCATATAATGAATTGGCAACAATTTTAATTGATAATTGTCTTTGATTATATACATTTTTCATGAATGAGTTATAAGTATCTTTGATATCTTCAACATCTGCGACATTAACAACTGTATTGGTTTTCTTTAATCGTTCATTTTCCAACGATATATATGTAATTGTATATTTATCATCATTCTTAGATAGCATTCCAATATGTTCATCGCCATTCTTCATAGTGACTGTTTTAAATTTTGCCTTCGACCTAGTGGCTTTTCTTGCTGCTAGCAGTCCTTGTAGCGTTGCAGGCATAATACCTTTTTTATCATCTGGAAATTGAGCAAATCGACATACTTTAGTGCCAACCTTAACTTTTTCTTCTTTCTTTCTGCCTTCTGGGGCTATCCATTCATATCTATCATATTCTACATCAACATATTCATATCCTTCCAGATTATCATATTTAAATGTGCCATCCTTGTTTCTCTCACCCCATGTTGATAACAGTTGACCTTCAAAATCATATTCTTTTGTCCAAACCTTACTATCATGTGAAATATTTTCACTAATCATACAACTAGGATATAGTGACGAATAATCATTAACAGCCACCGGGT
>MDTC01121235.1_pt1 | contig 19751 bp, 15 predicted proteins | sample 811181 | NCBI WGS metagenome assembly MDTC01 (sample SAMN05326644, study PRJNA326480) | marine metagenome | isolation source: seawater | place: Pacific Ocean: North | collected 2011 | reverse complement strand
GGATAGAGCAACTGCCTTCTAAGCAGTGGGTCGCAGGTTCGAATCCTGCAGGAAGCGTTTTGATTAAGTATCTAAATATGATTTTGAGAGAATTCTTGATTTCAAGAAATTTAAGTAAATACAATTTAGCTGAACTTTTCTTTTTAATAGCAATTCTTTTCTTATGTTCATCACTTACCGTAGCAGGTTTACTGCTTCTTCCAACTTTAATTTATGGGAGTATTATTCAAGCAAGAAAAAAAAGTTATTTTAAAAACCCTTGGCAATGTTCTTTTTTAATTTGTGGAATATTAATAATAATAAATGCTCTCCTTCAAAGATTTATAATTCCAAATCCATTTCAAGAGATCTGGGATCCTAATTTATCAATAATTGGGACTGCAAATTGGATACCTTTATTTTGGATTTTTTGGGCTTGCCAACCTTATTTAGATTCTCCTGCAAAAAGAAAAAAATTCTCTATAGCTCTTGTAGCGGGATCACTACCATTAATCTTAACTGGATTTGCTCAATATTTCTTGGATTGGACAGGACCATTTCAGACATTAAATGGATTAATAATTTGGTATCAGAGACCAATAATAGATGGTTTAACAGGTTTATTTAATAATCAAAACTATACAGGTTCATGGTTTAATTTAGTTTTACCATTTAGTATTGCTTTCATTTTCGAGAAGTCTAATGATTTTCTAAGAAAAAGCGTTTCATTATTTTTTTTATTATCCATTGGTTTTTCTATATTTTTGACTTCTTCTAGAAATGCATGGACAGGTATGCTATTTGCTTTACCGCTTTTATTAGGAAAAAAAAGAATAATATTTATAATTGTTGGATTAGCTTTATTTATTTTTTTGATATTCCCAATTTTTTCAGGGGGTTTAGAAAGTAATATCTTAGATATGATTCCAAAATTTATTGTAGATCAATTCTCTCCAAAATCTCCTTCAGGTTTAGAGTCTACTCGTTTTGACCTAGTAAAAAGTGCCATTGGAATAATAAAGACAAGTCCCATAATTGGAGTAGGTGCAGGATCTTTTACATCAATATATCAATTAGAAACAAATTTTTATAGAGGACATTCGCATAACTTATTTACCGAATTAGCAGTAAGTTATGGAGTTCCAGTAACTTTAATATTTGCCTTTACAATCTTCTCAATAATCATTATTTCTTACCAGAAGATATTCTTAAAAAAGAAAATAAATAAAGATATAAATTTTTTTGAAAGAGCATTCTGGGTAGCAGTATTTTTCTTTTTTATATCTCAACTTGCTGATATCCAATATTTTGAAGGAAGAATAAGTATACTCGTTTGGATTCTTCTAGCTTCGCTAAAAAATATAATCGAAGAAAGTAAATCTAGAGAGCAACTTATTTAGAAAAAATTAATATGTGAATTAAGTTAAATTTTAAAATAAAGGTTTTTTAACCAAAAAATGAAGTTTTTATTACCAAAACTTTTATAACTTCTAAAAACTTAATTCATATGTCAATATATTCAGCAACATACTTTGCAATTGCCAAAGAAGATGTAGCCGCAGGACTGGGAGCATTTAATACAGATACTAGATTTCCATTAATCTTAATATCAAAATCCTGTATCAAATCACCCTTTGAATTCATTAATTGTGCCCTAATTCCAGAACTACCTCTATAAAACATATTTTGATTTACATCTGGTAATAGTTTTTTTAAGTCTTCTATAAACAAACTTTTGGATAAAGATCTTGAAACTTCACCTAAGGTTGTGAGTGGATATTTTAAAATAAAATTTCTTAAACCTTCATAGGATAAAGACTCAACTAGTTCTTGAATATTAATTGTACGCCAATTATACCCTTCTCTAGCAAGAGCAAGTACAGCATTTGGGCCAGCCTCTACATTCCCGTCTATCATTTTTGTGAAATGCACACCCAAAAAAGGAAAGGATGGATTAGGTACTGGATATATTAATCCTTTAACTAAATATCTAAATTCATCTTTAAGTAAATAATATTCACCTCTAAAGGGCAGTATTTTTTGATTATTAACATTTAATCCCATCATCTCTGCTAACTTATCACTAAATAAACCTGAACTAGAGATAACAATATCAGCATCTAAGTCTTCGCCATCATCTAAAGTAATTACTTTTTTATTAATTATATTTTTTATTTTTTTAACTTTGGAATCATACTTTATAGAACCTCCATTAGAGATAATTTCATTTAGGTAAGATTGTGCAACCGCTCTATAGTTAACAATACTTTCTTCGGGTACATAGATCGCATTATGTGCTTGAACATATGGTTCAATTTTTGATATTTGTTTAGTTGTAATTTTCTCAATACCTTTAAGTTTATTTTTTTTACCTCTTTCGAAAAGTTCACTTAATCTATTTTCTTCAAGAGAGTTATTTGCTATGACAATTTTCCCACACTCGTTCCATTCTATAGAATGTTTATTGCAATAAGTTTTCATCAAATTTATTCCCTCTCTACATAATCTTGATTTTAAACTTCCTGGTTTATAATAAAGTCCCGCGTGCATAACACCACTATTCCTTGATGATTGGTGCATTGCTATTTGATTTTCTTTTTCAATAAGAAGAACTTTCTTATGTCCTCTTTTTAATAGCTCAAGAGCCAGAGAAAGGCCAATGATACCAGCACCAATTATTACTATTTTTTTCATATATGAAATAATCAATTAACTTGTACAACTATAAGATTCTAGTTGAAATAATTTAAGCAAACATAAAAAATTTAGACTAATAATTTAGAAAAATAATTAACCATAATAACCATATGGTTTTTTAGGGAGTTATATTAAAAAAAATAGAAAAAAATTCAAATAATATTAAATGCACAATAACTCAAAAAAAATTCTATTTATTGGCAAGAGATCATTTAATAATACTGGTTCTTATGATTACGAATATCTGCGGCGTTTAACAGAAAGTAAATTAAATTTTTCTGTAATTTATGCTTGTTCCAACTTATATGATCAAAAAAAAATTAACCAAATAAAATACTTTAAGTTATTTAAATATAATGAGCTCCCTATAATAAAAAAATGCTTTTCATATACTAATTCATTAATAAAACTGCTTAAACTCATTCAAAGGTATAAGCCCGACGTCATTCACTTACAGTGGCTATTATTTCCTTTGGTTGATCTTATTTGGCTTAAAGTTATAAAGCTTATTGGTTGGCGTGGTTTAACTGTAATAACAATACATAACGCTAAATCTAGGCAAAGTTCAATTACAAATTACTTTTTAAAAATTTGCTATAAACAAATTGATCATTTCATAGTCCATTCTCATAAGTGTAAAGAGTATTTAGTTTCAAGATATGATTTCTTAAAATCGTATTCAATTTTTGAAGGTAGACATGGCATAATTAATTTAAAAAATTTTGAAAATTTAAATAATGAGGAATTAAGAAATTTTTCTAAAATTTGCGAACTTAGAAGAAAATACAAAAACTTATATATTTATGTGGGCAACTTGAGCAAATATAAAGGATTCGATCTGTTAATAAATGCTTGGAAGAATTATAAAAAATTATCTCAAGATAAAGAAAATTCAGGCCTCATAATTCTTGGCAAGGCTGATAAAAATGTAAGCAAATTTTTATCTAAAAATAAACTTAAAGACAGTTCAATATTAATTTATAATAATTTTGTAAGTGATAAACTTATAAGTCTGACTGTCGATAATTCTGATTATATTTTTTTAATTCATAGATATATTTCTCATAGTGGAATACATTCATCATTATTAAAAAAATGCAAGCCCTTTATTTATAATAATAATAATAATAATCATATGATTTCACATAAAAACTTTAAGAACACAGGTATAGCATTTGAAAACGATATTTTTGGGTTAACTGAATTGTTTTTAAACATAGAAAGTAATAAAATAAAATATGAATACATTGAAAAAAATTGGGAAGAGGCTATCGATTATTTTTCTTGGGAAAATAGTTTCCCAGATAAATTACTACTTAGGGTTTATGATAAATAAGACATATAAATAATCAAGCTTATGATTTATAAAACTTAGTTACTAAATTTTATGAAATCATTGAATATGAAAAAAAGTATACTTTTTATTTTTCCTTATAACACTTGGGGTGGTGCTTTTAGATCTACCTATATTTTATCAAATAATCTAATACAAAGAGGTTGGGAAGTTGATATTATTTTTCCAATAATTCCTCCAAGAAATGGATTTAAAATATTTAGTATAAATTGGATAAAATTAAAAATACTTGGAATAGGAAGAAGTCTTATTAGAAGAAATAAAGTAAAAATTGATTGTAAAGCTAATATAAAAATAATCCCTTGGATCTCGCAAATATGGATTAAGAATTATTCATTTATTATCGCTAACCATTGGAACACCGTACAAGACATTTATAACCTCCCCCAAAGATGCGGGGAAAAATATCACTATATAAGAGATATAGATATTGAAGAACATATTTTTGAATCCTCTGCGAAAACCTTCAAATTGCCACTTAAAAAAATTGTTGTAGCTAGTTGGATTTCAACTTATTTAAATCAAAAATATGGAATCAATCCTAATGCCATAATCACAAATGGGACAGACATTAAACCTTTTATATTAAAAAGAAAAAAACCGAAAGAAATTACTATTGGTATGTGTTGTGGCAATTTAGACGCAAAAGGAACGAAGTACGGTTTAGAGGGGATAAAAAATGCAATATTCAAGTTGGGGAAAATACAAGTAATATTATTCGGTTTTAAAAAACCAAATACAAAAATCGATTTCGATTATGAATGGGTTCAAGCACCTACTGGAGAAAAATTAAGAGAAGTCTATAGAAAAATTCATATTTTCATCTCTCCATCTTTACAAGAAGGTTTCCATAATCCCCCAAGAGAAGCAATGGCTGCAGAATGTGCCGTAATTGCAACTAATGTTGGTTGCATTCCAGATATTGGGGAACATAATAAAAACATGAAAATAGTTAATCCCAAAGACTCAAGTGCTATAACTAATTCTATTTTAGAACTAGTAAATAACAGATTATTAAGGAAAAACATATCCATAAATGGGCTTAAAACAATAAAAAAGGAGAATTGGAATTCAAGAGTAGATATTTTTGAAGATTTACTTTTAAGAAGAAAAAAGTAGATTCTTTAAATAAAAGTATTATCTTAAATTTCTTGATTTATAGACCACTCTGGTACAAGAGTTTTCAATATCTCGAGTGATCTTTTAGTTTTATATTTGTCCAAACAAGAAAAAAGTTCTTTTAAATAAATGTTTAATTCATGAAAACTAATCATTTTTTCACTTGCGCAGAATATTAACTCATGTACAGTTGGTTTTGATTCCGCGTCAATCAAAAGTTCTTCATATAATTTTTCTCCATCTCTTAAACCTGTTTCAATAATCTCAATATCACCATTTTTATTAGATTCTTCTTTTTCTGAAAATCCGCTTAATCTAATCATTTGTCTTGCAAGATCTATGATTTTTACTGGCTTACCCATATCCAATAAAAATACTTCACCTCCTTTAGCTATTGAAGAAGACTGGATAACTAGATCAGATGCTTCTTTAATTGTCATAAAATATCTAATCATTCTTTTATCGGTTATTGTTATAGGCCCTCCTTGACTAATTTGTTTTTTAAATTTTGGTATTACTGATCCAGAAGAATTAAGTACATTTCCAAATCTTACCATTGCAAAAATAGTCTCTTTTTTATTATTTTTTGATTCTTCGTCATATGCTTGGAATATTAATTCAGATAGCCGTTTTGTTGCTCCCATAATACTTTTTGGCCTTACTGCTTTATCACTCGAAATAAGTATCACTTTTTTTATGTTGCATTGATAAGCCACTTTACAGATTACTTCTGAAGTTCTTACATTATTGGATATACAAGGTATTGGATTTGATTCGACTATAGGCACATGTTTATATGCAGCAGCGTGAAAAACAATATCTACTTTTTCCTCTACAAAAATTTTATTTATTAGCCTATAGTCTTTAACATCTCCTAACAAAGTTAAAAATTCAACTTCATCAGAAATTATATTTTTAATTTTCTCTTCAAGTTCAAAAAGATTGAATTCTGAATGTTCAATTACAATAAGTTTTTTGGGTTTTAGTGTAATTATTTTCATACATATCTCACTTCCTATCGAGCCTCCTGCTCCAGTAACGCACACTACAGAATCTTTAATATCTCTATCCATTAAATTATTATCAGCTTTTACAACTTCTCTATAAAGCAAATCTTCAATTTTGATTGACTTTAATTTATTAATATTTGATTTATTTAAAGAAATATCTTCTATTTCTGGAACTCTCAAAATTTCAATATTGAAGTGCTGCAGTAAAAGAAGTATTTCTTTTCTTTTTTTGATACTTAGAGAGGGAATTGCAAGAATAACAGTATTTATATTGAAATCTTTAATGAGATTGGGAAGTTCCTTTACGCTCTTGATTGAAATGCCATTTATTTGCCTATTAATTAATTTAGGATTGTCATCGACAAAATATAGGACATTATATCTGTATGTATAGTTTATATAATTTGATAGTAAATTTCCAGCTGCTCCTGCTCCAAATATAATAGTATTTTTTTTATTTTTAAGACTTAAAGATTGAATTGATCTAATAAAGTCCTTAATAAATAATCTAAAAAAATATGTAAAGAGAATATTAAAAAATATAAATAAAAATAAATTTAAATTAGATAAAGAATTCTGATTAAAAATTAATTCAAACAATGAAATACTTAATACTATTAGGATATTTCTAAAAATATTTTTATATATGAAAAGTCGATCATAATATCTAAGTATACTTTTATAATGGCCTGTAAAAATGTAAATAAAATTACTAAATATCCAAAATTGAAGATATAAATTTATTGTTAAATTTTGATTATTATTTAAGGAGATTAGAATTGCAATAAGTAAACATAAGGAATCAAAAATTATGAGTAAAAATCTCCTAAGGAATGTTGGAATTTCATATAGATTTTTGATAGACATATCTCTATTTTATAGTTTTAAAATTTCTTGAGTTAATGATTTTGAATCTATTCCATAATAATTTCTTAAATATGATTGACTTCCAACTACTTTAGGAAAAGCATCAGGAATTCCAAATCTTATTATACTTTTAGGCATAAATTTATTATTTATACATATTTCACTTATCCTCGAAAACAATCCTCCTATAAGCGTATGTTCTTCAAGTGTAATAATATGATCAAAATTCCTAATAATTGAAATAAGTTTTTTTTCATTTAGATCTTTAATTTTAAAAACCGATAAAATTGATATTTCATAATGCTCTTTTTTTAGTGTTTCTTTTGTTTTGATAGCCTCTTCTAAGATTCCACCAATTGAAATAATTATTATTCTATTACCCTTGCAAATCTCTCTAAATCCATCTTCAAATTTTATGTCTTTTTTCGGAGCAGAACCTCCTTCACTCTTATCTATTCTTAAATATTTTGGTCCTTTTGTTTTTATCAAATATTTTGTAATTAAAGTAGACTCCCATGCATCGGCAGGAACGAATAAAGACATATTGGGCAAAGCACTCATTATTGCAAGATCTTCTGTCGCAAAATGAGAAATACCTAATTGGCCGTAAGAAAAACCTGCTCCACTTGATACGACTGTAATATCAAGTTCGTGATAGCAAATATCATTTCTAATCTGTTCTAAACATCTTAAAGTCGAGAAGTTACCTATTGAATAGGTGAAAACTTTAAACCCTTCCAAAGCAAGCCCACTGGCAACTTCAGTCATATTTTGTTCTGCGACTCCAACATTTATAAATTGATTTGGGAGATCTTTTTTGAAATCATCAAATATCTTAAAGCCTAGATCAGCTGTAATTAATATGATTTTCTCATTATTTTCAGCTTGCTTTTTTAATTCAGTTATAAATGAATCTCTCATTCCTTATCTCGTTTTAATTTTGCTAATTAAGAGTTTCGACTTCAAAGATAGCTTTTTCATATTCTTCGCCTTGCGGTGATCTATAGTGCCACAAAACCGAGTTTTTCATGAAACTGACTCCTTGACCTTTAGTAGTATGACAAATTAACGCACTTGGTTTATTATTTTTTTGGAATCCCTCTAAAGATTTTATTATTTCTGAATAATTATGTCCATCTGCTTCAGAAATATTCCAGCCAAATGCCTTCCACTTATCAACAAAGGGTTCGATATTTAGAGTATTTTCTTTAGTATCCATTGATTGAAGCTTATTGTAGTCAACAATCGCAACTAAGTTATCAAGCTTTCGGTGTGCAGCAAATAATATAGCTTCCCAGTTTGAGCCTTCATCAAATTCTCCATCCGACATTAGTACGTATACTTTGTAGCTATCTTTATTTAATTTTCCTGCCAATGCTATTCCAGCTCCAATTCCTAAACCATGGCCTAAAGAACCCGTTGATAACTCTATACCTGGTATATCAACATGAGAAATATGTCCTGAAAATTTTGAACCGTTCTGATAATGATCCTTCAATAACGTTTTAGGGAAAAAACCGACTTCTGCTAAAACAGCATAAACAGCTACTCCTGCGTGGCCTTTAGAGAGTATAAATCTATCTCTTTTCGGATCTTTAGGGTTATTAACATCAAATTGAAGAATCCTACAATACAAGACCGTAAGGATATCAACAATAGACAATGCTGAACCCACATGGGAGCTCTTTCCTTTAGATGTCATTCTTAAAACACTTAGTCTTATTTTTTTTGAAAAGTTTTTGAAAAAAGATAAATCAGCTTTTGACATTTTTTAATCCAATATTACATAACCAATATATGGATCAAATTCAAATCTTCTGATTGAAAAATTTCTGGCAATATTTTTTTCCAACATTGCTAAAGTCTCCCCTGGCCATAAAGGGTTATCCAATTCATCAAAAGCAATAATTGATCCTTTTGGCATTCTTGGCATAAAAAAATCTAAAGCGACTTTGGTGGGTTGAAACAAATCAAAATCAAGAAAAAGTAGAGATATTAGTATATGTGGATTTTCTTCAATAAAAACAGGAATTGTTTTTAAAGCATCGCCTTTTATTAGATTTACTTTATTTACATGTCCTATAAATCTAGTCTTATCATAATTATCTATTAATTTATTAAGCTCTTCAAAAGAATCTGATTTTAAATCTCCCTTTTTGACATGTTTAGAACTGGAGGAAATGTCCAAATCTGTAATATTTGGAAATCCTTCAAAACTATCAAAACCATAAATCCTTCTTGTTAAATTAGTAGGCTCAAGTATTGCGGAAAATTTTGCCCAACTCATCAATCCAAAGCCTTCATTTACTCCACATTCAATAATTGATCCTTTAATGTTAATAGTTAACTTAAATATCTCATAAAGAGCCAAAAAACGAGTGATATTTTGTCTTCGAACATATTTCGGAAAATTTTCGAGTTTCTTTTCAGTAGTATTTTTATTTTCTTCAAATAATTTTGCGTAATTTCTTGAAACTAATGATTCATCAGAAGTTCTAAGTCCGCCTTTTACCTTTATCTCCTTAATCAAAGTTTAAAAATAAATTATTTTAATTATACACTCAAAGATTTAATAATAAAATAAATAGAATTAATAAAATTTAATTATGAATATATGGTACGTAAGTCTTTATGAACCATTACCAATAGATGGGGGGGAAGTTAGAAAAATGAGAACAGGTTGGATATGTGATGCTCTATTGAAAGAAAATGTTGTTGAGTTATGGATCCCAGGCTTTGATCATCTTAGTCATCAGCACTATAAAAAAGAAAGCGTTAGTGAGAAATTAGAAAGTGGCTTAAACATACAATATTTAAAAGGAATTGGGTACTGTAAAGATACATCTCTAAAAAGACTTTTTCACAATAAATATATTGCAAAAGAATTTAAAAAAATAGCAAATAAAAGAACATTAATTCCGGATTTAATTATTACGCAAATCCCTTGCCTCGAACTTGCTGAAGAAGTTATAAAGTTTGCAGAGAAAAACCAAATTCCTAGTATTGTTGATATAAGAGATTTATGGCCAGATATCTATAAAAGAATTTTACCTAGAAAAATTAAATGGATTTATAAATTTTTATTTTTTAGAGAGATATATAGATTGAAATTCATATTACAAAAGAGTAGTGATATATGTGCAATATCAAAATCTTATTTAAATTGGGGAGAAAAATACTCCAACAGATCTATTGAGGAAAAGAATATATTTTACATAGGCTATAAAAAACAACCAATAGTTAATGATAAAGAAATTTGGCAATCATTTTTGAAAGATAAAAATGTACCATTCAAAAAAAAATATGTTTTGTTTTCAGGGACTTTTTGTGAAAGTTATGACTTAAGTCCTATTTCAAAGGCAGCTAGGATCCTAAAAGAAAAAGGTTATAAAGATTATCATTTTCTTATAGCTGGGGGAGGCAATCTCCCAAAAAATATTTTGGAAGAAATAAAAAATTCATCCGACATATCTTTTCTCGGCTGGCTTAACAAGAAGGAGCTTAACTTTTGTTTAAATAATTCCTATGCAGGACTTGCTCCATACTCAAAAGAGGCATTAATGTCTCTGCCAAATAAATTTTTTGAATATCTTGCTTATGGACTGCCAATAATATCTTCTTTAAAGAGTGAAATGGAAGTTTTAATACACCAAAGAAAATTAGGATTCAATTACTATTCTCAATCAGCAGAGAGTTTAGCTTCCGCAATAATGAAACTGGATAAAAATTTTAAAAGCAAATCATCAAGAAATTTAATACTAAAAGAGTTTGAAGATAACTTTAATGGAGATAAGATTTATTTTAAATTTGCAGAATTTGTAAAGAGAACTTTTAATACAAATTTAAAAAATTGATTTAATAACAATTTATAAAATTATGTTTTTTGATAATGTTTCATAAAGATTTTGATCAAAGTTTATATTGAGAGCATTGATATTATTTAAGATGTTTTTTTTGGAAATTGATCCAAATAAAATTGCATCAACTCCTTCAGTTTCTAAAATCCATCTTATTGCTAATTGAGAGATAGTTGCATTATATTCTGAAGCAAGAATTTTTATTAACTTTACTTTTTCTAGGCATAACTTGTAGATATCTTTTTTGAATAAGGGATATCTGTTTCTATGATCTTCTTTATCAAATTTAGTCGACTCATCAAATTTACCCGTGAGTATTCCATCTGCAAGTGTACTGAAAGTAATAAGAGATGCATTAATTTTTTTTGCTAAAGGTCCAAATTTATATATTTCGGAAGGTTCTAGAAGGTTACCTTTTATTTGAAATGCAGATAGCTCAAAATAATTAATCTTTTCTATTTCAGATATAGATAAGTTAGAAACACCTATTGACTTTATTTTCCCAACTCTCTTGATTTCAATTAGTTTTGCGAACGTTTCTTCTATTGGAGTTACATCGTCAGTCCAATGTAAATAGTATATATCTATATAATCAAGTCCTAATCTCTCAAGACTTCTATCGACAGCTTTTTCAATATACTTTGGAGAACTATCTTTGTATACTCTATTTTGTTCGTCCCAAGCTACACCTCCTTTTGTAGAAATGGTCAATAAGTTTCTATTTACTTTTGATTCTTTAATAGCATGACCAAGTATTTTTTCAGCATTTCCTAAGCCATAACAATCAGCAGTATCATATAAATATATTTCATTTTCTAATCCTGTTAGTAATCCTTCTATTGCTGATGCGTCATTCCTTTGGCCCCAGCCATGTCCACCGCACGGGGCTCCACCAATACCTATTCTAGAAGTAATCTTATTTATTCCTTTTACTTTAAAAAATTTATCCATTATTTTTTTTGAAAATTAAAAAAATAGTAAGCAATATTATTTTTAAATCAACCCAAAATGATATCTTTTGAATATATTCAAGTTGTTTTTTCTTTTTAAAAGTTTGAATTTTATTCTTATAAAATTCTTCAGGTGAATATATATCTCTACTTTCAAAGATTTTATCAATATCAATTAAATCCAAAGTAGCATAGTCTGTTAACCCTGGTTTTACCTGAAAAATCACTTGCTCTTTAGAATTATAATTTTCAGCGTAATAAGGAATCTCAGGCCGAGGTCCTACAAAACTCATATTTCCCAAGAAAATATTTACTAATTGAGGTAATTCATCTATTTTTGTTTTTCTTAGAATTTTTCCTAGAGCTGTAATTCTTGGATCATTTAAGCCTAAAGTTTCTTTACTTTCTATTTGAACTCTTCTAGTCATTGTTCTAAATTTAAGTATGTAAAATTCTCTTTTTTTATAGCCAATCCTAATCTGTTTAAAAAAAGGCTTTTCTTTATCGATTATTATTATTAGTAAAGAAATTAATAGAAAAAATGGTAATAGAAAAAAAATTGAAATGAATGATACGCTTCTATCAAAAAAACTTTTTAAAAATAAATACATACACAAGTTAATTTATAAAATTTTAATTTGGGTAAACGTATAAGACTGTATCAGCAATGGATCTACTATGCCTTCTTAGATAGTATTTAACTCTTGGACCAATAATACTATTGATATATAAAGGAATTTTCCAAATATCAGTGGATAAATGATAAACAGATATTGCCATCATTGGTCTATAATCCCTGATTAAGTTTTTTGCTCCCTTTAGAGCTGCTTGCTCTGAGCCTTCAATATCAAATTTAATAAAATTTGGAGAACAGTTTGGTATAACATCATCTAATGCAACACATTGAATTGATATATCACCCTCGTTACTAATTGCGCTTCCAGTATCTCCTCCGGAAGAAAATTTAAGTATTTTATTGGAACTAAAAACTCCACAGGGCCAACAGGAACTGTTAGATATCTTTTTTAAAGTTTTAACAAGCTTTGAGAAATTTTCAGGATCCGGTTCAAAACAAAAACAACTTTCAATTTGATATTTATTATCAAGAGCCGATAAAATAGTATCTCCTGAATAGGCACCACAATCAATGATTCTTAGATTTTCAGACCAACGTGGAAGATCTGATGGGAAATATGGATTCTCAGAGATTTCTGGGAAATCGGAAAATTTATCTTGGCAACAAAAGCTTATAAAAGCATCAAAGAGTCTAATGCTATCTTTATCACTTAGAAGAGATCTTGCTTCTTGAATAGAATTTTTATTCTTATCGAAAGAAATGGGATCAAGCATTGAACATCTTTTCCCTGTATTTTTATATTCTTGATTTACAAAATCTTCGAAAGCAATAAATTCCTTCCACCCAAGATCTAACATTCTTTTTTCAATTTTTTCTGATTCTACGTTTGGATTCATTACCATAAAAACAACAGTAGAATTTGCCTTAGTACTAAAATCTATTTCTTCAGAATTTGGAAGATAAATAGGAATCCCATCAATTTTATTCAAATTGTTGGCATTATCATCTAAAAATCCATGAATTTTAATTCCCTCTCTTATAAATCCTTGTAATGCCCATGAAGCTGCTCCGCCAGCACCAAATAGATAGATAGATTTTTTCAATACTAAAAAATATTTTGTATTTATCTTACCTTATTTACTTATTTATTAGTTTTTTTGACTGGTATTAGTCAAAAAGAAAAATACAAAAAATCTAGAGTAATGTTATGAATTTTTTAAAAATTAAAATTATAAATTCCAAACAAAATTATTTAATCTAGATTCAAAATTTTAACTAAATTGTCCATTGTGGAATTTTTAGAATTCGCACCTAAAAATTCATTAACAAATTTCTGTCTAGATTTTTCTTCTTTTATAGCGAATCCATTTTTATATCTTTTAACTATTTTGGTCTTAAGTTCTTCATTTGACCTGACATTATCTACACATATTGGTCTAATTAAAGGTATTATGTGTTCGAATCCTTCAAACTTTTCTGGAGACCATCCATTATATTCAATATTATGAGAATAACCAAGATTAATACAAGGAGTTTTCAAGGAAAGAGAATCAAGTATTATACTCGAATATGAAGAAATCACTACAAATGAATCATTGATCTGTTCCATTAATGAAAGCTGGTGGTTTTTTGTTGAGCAATATTTATTTGCATCATTTTTAAAATTTACATTTGGGTAAATCTCAACATTTTCGATATTTCTATATTTCTCCCACTTTTGAAAAACATCTGTTTGTTTAACTCTAATTAAAATTTTAAAATCATATTGTTCTATAAAACTTCTAATATATTCAATAATTTTCTCGTCATTATTGTATAGGTCTGAAGAATTTGTACAGTATAAGATTTGATTTGATTTTGTTTTCACTAAATTATTACTTCTTTTAGCATGGTCATATTGGGTGGCCCCAATTGCGTAAATATTAGGTTTATAGTAGCCATATGCTTGCATTGAATCTCTTACCATAATTTCATTCCAAACAAATATATTCTTCGGAATAAATGGAATAAAACCTTTAGTGGTAATATTATCAAAACTTTTTACTATTGCAGATGTATTGCATATGTCATGACCATGAATTATATAAGGTGATTCTTTTTTATTAATTGGATCTAGGCTAAAAACATGTTCTGGATTTAAACTTTTTATGAGATTCTTAATTTCAGGACTAAAAATCTGAATTAATTTATTGTTTATTTTTCTTATTAAAAAAAGTAAAATATTACTTTTAGGTATAAAAAATCTTAAATTATAAAAAATATTACTATATAACTTATTTGTTGAAAATTTATATTTGTATATTAATTTCTTTGAATTTGTATAGTTGAGTTTATCAAAAATTAACCTTGCAAAAATATTTAAAATCTTACTCAGCAACAAAACAATCTTATTATCTATGTATTTGATTTGTACAAAATTTAGATTCTTATTGTAGCTATCTAAGTATTCTTTTTCAGTAATTAATATGATGTTATACTTTTTTTCAAGTTTAATTATCGTTTTAAAACTTTCCTCAAGTAATAAATTTCTTAAAGAGATACCAGAGGAAATAACAAAGCATAAACTTTTTTTTGTGTCATCAAAATTTTCTAATTTTGATTTTTTTAGATTCATAGTTTTTAAACATTAAGGAATAAAAGATAACTGAAATTTAGATAAAGTATTTAGAGTCTTTTTAACCTTAATCCTAGATCCCCAGGGGTCTCCCTTTGGATAGTATGTGAAAGTTGACATTAATCTAGAGCCGCTATTGCAAAAACCTCCCCGATGCAAACCAGTAGTATCTGCAATTATTATTTTTCCTTTTTTCCCAGTTATTGAATTTATAGAGAATTTTTCTTTTATTATTTGTTGATTTAAATTTATTTGATCAGGGTAGAAAGATCCTCCAAATCGTTTTGTGGAGATAGGCCCTTTATTAGGTTTTTTATTCATTTTATTATGTGTTTGATTTATAAATTCAAAAGGTCCGCATTCTTTTGTAACATCTGAGAAATATACAAAAATCTTTATTAGGCCTCTTACTGATGGATCTCTATGCCATCTTTGAGACTGCTTTCTTTTTTTTTGATTTTGAGAGAATGTTTCTGAAAAAGTAATATCTATTAAGTAACAATCTTGCTTCAAATACGATTTTATTAAATATAAAAAAAAATGATTCAAAGCTAAATTTAATAAAGGGTCATCATCAGGAAAATATAATATTTTTCCACTGTCGATATCTCCACCTATATAGTCTTTAATATATGACTTAGTTTGAATCTTTCCTATTCTTCTCTTGGTAGATTCTACATGATTATACAAACTACAAACTTCGTAATTAGAAAGAATTTCAGATAAATCTATACATGAGATTCCATCATCATTTATTTCTTTTAAGCACTTTGACTTCAATTCTTTTAAATTATCATTAGCTATATAGTTTGGGATTTTTTTTTGAAGAAATCTTAAAGGATATATATCAAATCTTCTAATTATATATAGAAGAGATTTAATATAAATTTTTAAATTTTTCATATATTAAATTTCAAAAATAAACTAAATCATGGTAAAAGATCAAAGTAAATCAGATTTGAGGAAAAAATTTATTTGTAATAGATTGTAATAGCCAATATTTTTACCCCAAAATCTATGTAACTTTATTTTTAATAGATAAATTTTTTTTTGAAATATATTTATTAAAAGCTGGGATAATAAATAAAAATATAAAGAATGATTTTCCTGAACTTGATAGTAACAAAAAATAAGCTGGAAGATATTTTAGTTTTAAACTACTAAAGTTATAAATCAAATAAAGGATCAAACCAATAAATCCTCCCATATAAAGTATCCCAACAAGCGCATTTGCTGTAGTAATAGTTATATCTATAGTCTTATCTCCAATAAAAAATTGGAAATTACCAGAATCTATACTATTTAAGATATTAGAACCTAAACCTAACCCAAAAAAAGGAGAATTTTGGAAAACATATTTTACAAGAGGGTAAGTACCAATTGTTCTACCAAGTATAGAAGAGTCTTCAAGGGGGTCAGTAAGTCTCCTTACCATCCACCCTCCCTCAATTAGCTGAAGAGCTAGTAAAAAAAACATTAATAATAAAATAATTAAAATAATATTTTTTTTAAATTTTCCTTTAAGTATTATATTCTTTAAAATTCTTTTAATCTCAGAGATATAGTTTGTTATAGCAATCGCTGCAGAACAGAGAATCCCAGAAAGACTTGTTGAAAGAAGATTTGTAGATAATACTAATAAGCAATCGTAAACAGAGCATTTTCTTAATATTACTAATATCAAAAATAAGCAGTTAATTGTAAAGCCATAATAACTAGGCTCTCCAAATAGACCTTGAGCTCTATATAAATCAGGTAGATTAAAACCAAGAAAAAAATAACCTTCAGAATCCCAACCCCATGGTGTTTCAAAAAAGAAGTCAAAAATAAGAAATAGTGAATGAAATAGAATTATTTTTCTTATTGAATCTGCCCATTGTTGAGGATTAATATCCAAGTAAGGCAATAAATATGCTAAGAGAACTGATATCCAAATTCTTACTAAATTACCAATTATTGAATCTCCGATAAAGAAAGATGTAAATGTAAAAAATAATCCCAATAACAAAAGAGAATTTGAATAAATTGAATTTATAATTATTCTCTTTGATGTTAGTATTATTCTTAATAAAAAAACAAAACTACCAATTAGAGAAAAAGATAAGGCTCCTAATGAAGTTCTGAAAAGAAGACCCTCTAAGCTCATAAATAGAATAAATATATCCAGAGATTTTAATTTTTTTATTTTCATAAATACGTTTTTATTAATTAGGATAAATTTTTAAAATTATTAGTTATTAAGTATTTTTTTATCATTTATTTCAGTTAGTTTGCCTTCATTCAATTCAAAAACCTTATCACAATTTTTAAGTGTTGTTAATCTGTGAGCAATAATTATAATTGTTAAATCTGGTGACAACCCCTCCAACAAATCAATTATTTGATTTTCGGTATTTTTATCTAATGAGCTTGTTATTTCATCAAGAATTAATAGATCTTTTTTTTGATAAAGTGCTCTTGCTATCCCAAGCCTCTGTAATTGTCCTCCGCTTAGGTTACTTCCTCTTTCTCCAGCAAATGTGTCGTATTTCATTGGCATCTTATCAATATCATAAGAAAAACATGCATTACTAGCTGCCTCATAAACTCTTGATCTTTCTATTAAATTAGGTTCTACACCAAAAGCTATATTATTTAATATGGAGTCATTAGAAATAAAGATATTTTGTGGAACATGTGCAATATTTTTTTGCCACATTTTTATATTATTATCATCTGAGTCTTCATAAATTTTTTTATTATCAATAATTAAATCTCCTGACAAGGGTCTCAATAAGCCATTAATGATATCCAATAATGTACTTTTACCAGAGCCAGTTTTACCAATAATTCCGATAGTTTCGCCTTTATTAATAATCAGATCAATTCCATTTAATATTGGAAAATTTTGATTTTTATGTTTAAAAACAATTTTATTTAAAACTATTTTTTTATTTAATTTTAATGGCTTTGATGCAATTTTTAAATCTTTTCTTGGGGTAAGACTTAAATTTTCAAGTACAGACAAAACAGAACTATTTAATGAACAAATTGATGACCAACCTCCATAAATATTTTGTGCAGATAGAAGCAACTTTTGGAAAGAAAATGCTACAAAACCTAATAGCGGAATTATATTTTCATTCTTTTGAACAACGACAACAAAAATACTTACTATTATAAGTAAAATAATGCCCAAAGCTTCAATAAAAAACCTCGGTGACTTTTTATAAAACTTACTTGTTTCTAATCTTTCTCGCATAAAATAATCTTCATTCCTAAAAATTTTTATAAAGTAATATTGATTGTTATTAATTAGAATTTCTCTTATTGCTCCAAAACTTTCTTGGAGCATTTTTATTAAATTTGTATTTGATTGACTAATTACTTTTGAATTTCTAAGAAGTTTTTTTTGTATAGTTTTTACAATTAATAAATAGATAATAAGAATACTAAGAAAAATTATTAATGTTAATTGTGGATTTAATATAAAAAGACTTGTTAATATTAGAGTTGCAAGAACTGATGCAGATAATATAACGAAAAAAGCTTCTATAGAATTTTGAGCTTTTATCATTTCAATAGTTAAAGTATTAATAAAGTTACTACTATTATTTTTGAGATAAAATTCATATTGTTGATTAATGTAATTTATATATCCTTTCGATGCTAAATAATTAGCCGAAGAAGCACAGAACTTACAAGTAATTTTTATAGTCAGCAATCTTATAAATGTTGAAAATAATACTAATGTTGCAAATATGGAGGAAAATAAAATAATTAAGTTTATATTCGATAAATCTACAAAATTAGAAATTAAATTTAGAAAAAAATTATTATCTATTTTATTGGGATTTGTTAATGCAAATAGAAATGGAATAACTGCGCTTATTGAGAGTAGTTCTGTAATTGAATTTACGACTATAAGAATAGAAACTAATAAAAATTTAATTTTTAACTTTTTGTTGAAATATTTAATCAGTCGAAAGGTATTGGTTATTGGATTTGCCATTATTTTGCTCATATATAAATTATTAATTTTAAATTTTTAAAACTGGTAAATTTTTAGGACAAATTCCTTTTATATCAAAAATAATACCATTATTAATTATCAATTTTTTCCAATTTTCAAGAGTTATTGATCTAAATATATCGTGCCCAACCGCAGCAATTACTGCTGAATAACGATAGTTAGGAATTTCATTCAATATTTCAATTGCATAATCTCTCTTACAATCTGCAGAATCAACATATGGATCAACAATTTCATATTCTAAACCATAAACTTTTAATGCATTAATCATGTCAAAGACTCTTGAATTTCTATGATCTGGACAATTTTCTTTATAGGAATATCCTAGAATCAATACTTTTGTTCCACCTATTACTAGTCTTCTATTAGCCATTTCTATAATTAATTGATCTACGATCCATTTAGCCATACCATTATTTATTTGTCGGACTGATGATACTAATCTTGGAGAAATGCCCATTTGCTTTGATTTGAACTTTAAGTAATAGGGATCTATACCAATACAATGACCGCCAACTAACCCAGGTCTAAAATCCAAAAAATTCCATTTTGTCTTAGCTGCTTCCAATACCTCTAGAGTAGGAATATTAAGGGTCTTGAATATAATAGAAAGTTCATTTACAAAAGCGATATTTAAATCTCTTTGAGTATTTTCAATAACTTTTGAAGCTTCAGCAATTTTTATAGACGAAGCATTATGAGTGCCAGCTTTTAT
>MDTC01134901.1_pt1 | contig 19754 bp, 30 predicted proteins | sample 811181 | NCBI WGS metagenome assembly MDTC01 (sample SAMN05326644, study PRJNA326480) | marine metagenome | isolation source: seawater | place: Pacific Ocean: North | collected 2011 | reverse complement strand
CTGAGATTGCTGAGAAGTTCATGAACAATCTTAAAGATCTGTTCACAGAATCTTACATCGAAGTACCTGAGTCTAAAGTCGACCTAGTTGACGGACTGGCTGCTGAAGTTGAAGAACTCGAAGAGAAGCTCAACGACACAACCGGTAAAGCCATCGAAATGGCAGAGGAACTGGAAGCCTACAAGCGTGAAGCAATCATTCGCGAAGCGTCAAAGGATCTTGCAGAAACTCAAGTCGAAAAACTTAAAACTCTTGTAGCTGATGTTGATTTTGAAAGCGAAGAAACCTTTGCTGAAAAAGTCGGTACAGTAAAAGAGTCTTACTTTACAAAGGCTGCGAAGTCTACTGACGAAGAGATTGTGAATGAAGAAGATGCATTTACTGCTGAAGCTTCAGACTCGATGTCACAGTACCTCAATGCCATCAAACGTACATCTAAATAATAGGGAGTCCTAAAGATGCAAAACGTAATTTCTTACGATAAGCTCGTCGAAAAATGGGCACCAGTTCTGAATGAAGAATCTGCTGGTACCATCAAAGACGCGCACCGGAAAGCAGTAACTGCTGCTATTCTGGAAAACCAAGAAGTTGCACTTCGCGAAGAAGGTATGTTGGCTGAAACCAACACTAACGCAGCTGTAACTGGTGCAGCCCATGGTACAACTGGTGCCAACTGGAATCCAGTACTGATTGCTCTTGTTCGTCGTGCAATGCCTAACTTGATGGCTTATGATGTCTGCGGTGTTCAGCCAATGACTGGCCCAACAGGCCTGATCTTCGCCATGAAGTCAACATTCCAAAAGACAAAAGCTGGTGTATCTGACGGTGACGAAGCACTGTTCAACGAAGCACCTGTCGGATATTCAGGCGACTCTGCCACAACTGGTAACGGCTCAAGAGGTCCATCCGGTTTGTCAGGCGCATCTGATACAGACGGTGGTGGATCACTGGTCGACTCAGGCACAACATATGCACCTTACCTCGGTGATGCATACGAAACAGCCGAAGCTGAAGCTCTCGGTGGTGCAACTGAGTCATTCGCAGAGATGGGCTTTACCATCGAAAAAGCAACGGTGACTGCCAAGTCACGGGCGCTGAAAGCAGAATACACTCTGGAACTGGCACAAGACCTGAAAGCAATCCACGGTCTTGACGCTGAGACAGAGTTGGCCAACATTCTATCAACTGAAATCTTGGCTGAAATTAACCGTGAAGTGATTCGTACAATCAACTCACAAGCTAAGATTGGTTGCCGCCAGTCAAACATCAACACCAAAGGTATCTTTAGCTTGACTAACGATGCAGACGGTCGTTGGTCAGTTGAAAAGTTCAAAGGCTTGATTTACCAACTCGAGCGTGAATCAAATGTGATCGCAAAAGAAACTCGTAGAGGTAAAGGTAACTTCATCATCTGTTCGTCTGACGTAGCTTCGGCTTTGGCAGCTTCCGGCATGTTGGATTACACACCTGCAATGTCAACTAACTTGCAAGTAGATGACACCGGCAACACATTCGCTGGTGTACTGAACGGCCGTACACGTGTCTACATTGACCCGTATGCCGAAGCAGACTACGTTAACGTAGGTTATAAGGGTACTAACCCATACGACGCAGGCGTATTCTACTGCCCATACGTACCACTAACAATGGTTCGTGCGGTCGGTGAAGATACCTTCCAGCCAAAGATTGGCTTCAAGACTCGTTACGGAATGGCTTCAAACCCATTCGTTGGATCAGCTCCAGCAAACGGTCTTGCAAGTGCACGTACTAACCAGTACTACCGTATCTTCCGTGTGGACAACATCCTCACATAAGAAACGCGATCTTGATAAACTAGAGGGGGCTTCGGTCCCCTCTTTTTTTACTGACAAGTTGTATAAATAGATACATGGCAAATCTAACTTCCAATTTAAATTACTTACAACCAACCTCGTATAAGTTGGTTATTGATCGCGACAACTATCCTAACTTAGAATATTTTGCGCAAACAGTTACACACCCGGGTATGATCTTAAGTCCATCAGAGGTTCCGTTTAGAAAAATTGCAGGTGTACCATTTGTAGGTGGTACATTAACATTCAACGAATTAAGTTGTAATATTATTCTAGATGAGGATATGACTGGCTATAATGAAATGTATTCATGGATTCGTAGAGTTGTCGATAATGTTCCAGTGAGAGCAATAAATAGGACAAGTGCACAAGCTCCTACATACTCAGATATTACGCTTTCTATTCTGTCAAGCCACAATAACCAAACTAAACAAATAAGATACTTTGAATGCTGCCCTGTAGCGTTAGGAGATATTAATTTTGAATCAACTGCTTCAGGTACAGAGTTTATTACATTCGCGGTGTCTTTTAGATTTACTTACTTTGAGTTTGAGTAATGATAGGCTTTAAAGATTTATTGGAAAACAAAGAGTTCTTTCCAAAAGAACCTATAACGGATATAACACTGCCTGGTCCAAACTTTGATTTAGACGCAGCTTGCGAAAAATTAAAACAACTAATGAAAACACGTACGGCAGAGAACGAGCGCTCGATTCGTATGCATGATGAACGTACGTTTTATGCTATAGAACAATACTGTAAGAAAAATAAATTAGAACATGATTCTGAAGAAATGCAACGTATGTCTGATCAGGCCATACCAACTATTATGCATTATAAAAATAAATTTGATTTAATTAGACCACACAAGCACGATAATTCTATTAAGCCTATGGAAAGCACTACCAATAAAACACCAGCATATCCTAGTGGCCACGCAGCACAGTCAATAATCGTAGGATTACACATGGCCTCGAAACATCCACAGCACAAAGAAAATTTGATTGAAGCTGCAAAAGAATGTGGATATGGCAGAGTGCTAGCAGGTTTTCATTACATGCAAGACTTTGATGCAGGCAATCTACTTGGCGAAAAGATGTATAGCCGTATGAGAAAATAGAATATATAATACTACACGATGGAGTTATATTATGATTGAACTTGAAAAGATCCTCGAAGAGTGGAGAGAGGATTGCGGTATTGACAATATGAGATTAGACGAAACATCTCGTAACACACCACTACTTCACGCAAAATATCTCGAACTATTATCACAGTCAAAACTCAGATTGAAACGAGCTGAGTTAAAGCAAAAGTCATTGCTTAAAGAAAAGTGGTTGTGGTATAATGGCAAGATGTCTCAAGAAGAAGTCATTGAAAAAGGTTGGGATCCAGATCCTTTTAATGGTCTTAAGATTATGAAAGGTGATATGGATCACTATTATGATTCAGATCCTGAGATACAGAAATCAGAAGAACTTATTGAATATTGGAAGACCGTGGTATCTACTCTTACGGAAATAGTGGATACTATTAAGTGGCGACATCAAACGATAGGTAACATCATTAAATGGAAGCAATTCGAGTCCGGAAACTAAATCACGCAAATCTTCATATTGATTGCGACTATGCTGCTGCGCAGGAACTAAACGAATTTTTTAGTTTCTATGTGCCTGGATATAAGTTTATGCCGGCATATCGCAGAAGAGTATGGGATGGAAAGATTCGTTTGTTTGACCAGAGATCTGGTGAACTACCGGCTGGACTTGTCTATCACTTAATTCAATTTTGTTTGACGCGTGGATATAACGTTGAACCTATTCGTACTTCTTACGGAATGCCACATGCTGAAGATAATGTAGAAGCGAAAGAAATTATTAGATTTATTGAAAAGATGAATCTACCTTTCAAGCTTCGTGACTATCAGTTTCTTGGTGTGATGGAAGGATTGCGTAAAAGAAGAGTGGTGTTAGTATCTCCTACGGGTTCTGGCAAATCACTCATTATTTACGTGCTACTATCGTATTTCCTCGGTGTATTACGTGGTGATAGCCAACAAAGAGTATTGCTTATCGTGCCGACGACGTCGCTTGTAGAACAGATGACATCTGATTTTGAAAGTTACGGATGCCCTGATAAACTTATACATAAAATATACTCTGGTAAAGAAAAAGATCCTGGAGCTCCGATTGTAGTATCTACTTGGCAATCTATTTACAAGCTACCACGCGCATGGTTCGAGCAATTTGGTATGGTTATTGGAGATGAGTGCCATGGATTTAAATCAAAATCGCTTATGCAGATAATGAATAAAGCAACAGAAGCGGAATACCGCTTTGGAACAACAGGAACATTAGATGGGACGCAGACACATGAGCTTGTATTACAGGGACTATTTGGAAAGATTTTTAATGTTACCACTACAAAAGCTTTACAGGATAATGACACCTTGGCTCAACTGGACATCAAGAGAATCGTTCTTGATTATGGTGAAGAAGCCAAACGGGACTTTGGTACGAAAACGTATCAGGAGGAAATTGAATGGATCGTGGGAAATGAAAAACGAAACAAGTTCTTAACCAACTTGGCATGCGATCAAAAAGGTAATACTTTAGTGTTATTTAACTATGTTGAGAAACACGGTAAACCCTTGTTCGAAAGTATAAATACTAAGGTAGAAGAAGGTAGAAAGGTTTTCTTTGTTTCAGGTCAAGTAGCAACTTCGGATCGTGAAGCAATTCGCGGTATTGTGGAGAAACAAAAAAATGCTATCATTGTCGCATCTCTGGGTACTTTTAGTACCGGTATTAATATTAGGAATTTACACAATATTATCTTTGCGTCACCTTCGAAGAGCCAGATCAGAGTTCTTCAATCGATTGGACGAGGACTAAGAAAGTCAGATAACAATGAACCAACAACTCTTTACGACGTAATAGATAACTTAGGAAAGAATTTTGCAATGCTACATTCTGATGAAAGACTCAGAATATACAAAAAAGAAAAGTTTAACAATAAAACTTACAAGGTTCAGATATGAAGACACCAGCTATCAAACAGTTCAAACTTACAAATGATGACGAAATCATATGTGAAGTACTTGAATGGGATTCTGATGACAACAGCGCAATGATTATGCGCGCTCCTCTAAGGCTCCTTCAAGGCGAAGATGTTGAGAAAGGCGTAAGATTTTTTGCGTTCCGTCCGTGGATGGGATTTGCGGATAATCCAGAATTGTTGCATACTGTTAACGCTTCTCATATAATTGGTGAAGTAACACCATCTGAAGCTTTGCTTAAGCATTACGCCTCGACGATTGCAAAGCTTTTGAAATTTCAGAGCATTAAGAAGACGGACTTTGATATGGATGAAATGGGAGAAATGGATGACGACGAGTTGGAAGACTATATTCAATATCACCTCAATAAAAATGAAGAAGAATCCGAAGAAGACTTAGGGGAAAACGTTGTACGATTTAAACCTAAGGACACGATGCATTAGTAGTATCCCCGCTCCCTAAACTACAGTTTATTATACCATAAAAAATGCATCGTGTACACCACTTTTTTTCGCACTTAAAAGATAATTTAACTATATACAATTGCTGCGAGAAATGGTATAATATTATTATATTTTTTGAAGGAGATTTATTATGGCGCGACAAAGACGAGCTAGCATACATTACGTAAATAATGCTGACTTTTCTCAAGCCGTCGTAGATTACGTCACTGTAGTTGACGAAGCTAAAATCAAAAAGACAGAAATTCCAAAAGTACCTGATTACATAGCACAGTGCTTCTTACGAATCGCTGAGGGTTTGTCACACAAAGCCAATTTTATTCGCTACACATATCGCGAAGAGATGGTCATGGATGCTGTTGAAAACTGCCTGAAAGCTATAAACAACTATGATATATCTGCTGCGACAAGAACAGGAAAGCCAAACGCTTTTGCCTATTTTACACAAATAACATGGTATGCTTTTCTCCGGCGTATTGCAAAAGAGAAGAAGCAACAAGATATTAAGTTAAACTATTTGACAAACTCAGGAATAGAAAATTTCCTGACTGCAGAAGAAGGTGGAGAACTAAGCAATTATGTTGTAGGTCAGTTTGTTGATACACTAAAAGATCGAATAGATAAAGTAAGATCGTTTGATAATGATATAAAAGAGTACGGCAAAAAACAAAAAGTCAAAAGAAAACGTAAAGTTTCTGTTGACTCTGATTTAACGGAGTTTATGCATGAGTAAAACTTTTATTACGACAGTAATTGAAGACGGTGAAGATCTGGTTCTCCCATTTCCTGATACGCTTATGAAAGTTATGGGATGGAAAGCCGGTGATGTTTTAGAATGGAATGCACTTGAAGATTATGCAACTATTAGAAAAGTTGAAGATCCTACTGCAGCCATGCGAGCTTTAGAAGGACAACATGAAATTAGCAATACTCAATGACACGCACTGTGGTATACGTAACTCTTCCGAAATATTTCTCAAAAACGCATCAGACTTTTACTCAAAAGTCTTTTTTCCTGAATGTGAAAAAAGAGGGGTCACGCAAATCGTACACCTCGGGGATTATTATGATCACCGGAAATATGTAAACTTTAAAGCACTTAATCACAATCGTAAAGTGTTTCTTAACGAGATTCGTAATCGTGGTATGTCCATGGATATTATTCCTGGCAACCACGACACATTCTATAAGAACACAAATGACTTAAATAGTTTGAAAGAGCTTCTTGGTCACTTTATGAATGAGATTAATATTATAATGGAACCTACAGTCATGGAATACGGGTCCTTACGCATGGCCCTCCTTCCTTGGATTTGTCATGACAATTATGAAAAGTCTATGAACTTTATCCGTGACTGTAAAGCTGACTGGTTAGGAGCTCACCTTGAACTAGGTGGATTCGAAATGATGAGAGGAGTAGAATCACATGGTGGCATGGATGCTAAACTCTTTGAAAAGTTCGAACTTGTCCTAACCGGTCATTTTCATGCTGCTTCACGTAAAGGTAACATCTGGTATCTTGGAGGACAAATGGAGTTCTTTTGGTCTGATGCTCATGATCCTAAGTACTTTCATGTTGTCGATACCGAAACACGTGAAGTAGAAAAGATTCGCAATCCTCACACTTTATTTGAAAAAATCCTTTACAATGACGAAGAAATAGATTATAATAACTATAATACGTCAAATTTAGAAAACAAATTTGTCAAGGTTGTAGTTGTAAATAAATCTGACTCGTTCTCGTTTGATCGGTTCATTGATCGTGTTCAAAACGAAGATGTGTACGATTTAAAGATTGCAGAAAACTTTAACGAGTTCATTGGCTCCAACGTAGAAGACGAAGGACTTGAAGTAGATGATACTCCTAAGCTTATGGATGATTATATCGAGAGCGTTGACACAGATCTTGATAAAGAACGAATTAAAATCCAGATGCGTGAACTCATGACACAGGCACAGGCACTCGAAATAGCATGATTTTATTTCAAAAGATCCGGTATAAGAACTTTCTGTCTACCGGTAATAACTTCACAGAAATCGATTTTACACGTAGTAAGACGACTCTGGTTGTTGGTCAAAACGGTGCTGGTAAATCAACTATGCTAGATGCACTCGCTTTTGCATTATTTGGTAAGCCACATCGTAATATCAACAAGCCTCAACTTGTAAACTCAGTCAACGGCAAAGGATGTCTTGTTGAAGTTGAGTTTACTGTTGGTGCTGCTCAATTTAAAATTGTTCGAGGAATCAAACCTGGTATCTTTGAGATCTGGAAGAATGGTGACATGATTAACCAGTCTTCTCATTCTAAAGAATATCAAAGAATCCTCGAAACAAACATTCTTAAAATTAATCACAAGTCATTTCACCAGGTAGTGGTACTTGGCTCATCATCATTCATTCCGTTCATGCAGTTGAACCCTCATAATCGTAGACTCGTAATTGAAGAGTTGCTTGATATTGGTGTGTTCTCTAAAATGAACCAGATTTTGAAAGAAGAAATCAATGTCATTAAAGATTCCCTAAAAGAAATCTCCTACACAATCGATCTCACGAAGAATAAGGTAGACACTCAAAAGAAGTATATTGCGGATGTCTCCAATCTGACTGAGGAGAATAGGAGAAACTATGAACATAGGATACATGAATCGCAGAATAGTATCGATGACTTACAGGCTAAGAATAGTGAGCTTAGCCTGGGCCTCGAAGAATCTATTCGAGTCGCCGAGGAAGGGCTATCGGCTTTACATGATAAACGCCAGACCCTTATGCTCGGAGGTCAAGATCGGCAGACAAATCTCGCCAACGTCAAGAAGCGGATCAAGTTTTTCGAGCAGAATGAGACGTGTCCCGTATGCGACCAAGCCATCTCAGACTCGCATAAACATGATATACTCGAGACCGCTAAGCAAGAAGCCAATGGTATTCAATCCGAATGCCGTAAGATTGGTGCGGAGGGGACCGAGGTGGAGAAAGAGATTAGCGAGACCGGGGGCGTACTTCGAACGCTTCGATCTAAGGTATCTGAACTCGGTGAGAACAACCAGCAGATCTCTTCGCTCCAGAAACAAATACAAGAATACCAGCTACATCTCGAAAAAGATGTAGGTGCAGATCTGCAAAAAGCTAACGCTGATCTTCTAGAAATTAAAAATGAGCTGTCTACTTTTCAAGACAAGAAGATCAGTGTTAACGACTCATATACATATAAACTTGCAATTGGAGAAATGTTAAAAGACACTGGAATCAAGACAAAGATCATTAAGCAATACTTGCCAGTAATGAATCAGCTTATTAATCAGTATCTTCAAATTCTAGATTTTTACGTACACTTTGATCTTGATGAGGAGTTTAACGAAACTATTCGCTCAAGACATAGAGATGATTTTTCATATGATTCTTTTAGCGAAGGTGAAAAGCAACGTATCGATTTAGCACTGTTATTTACATGGCGGCAGATTGCAAAGATGAAGAACAGTGTGTCGACAAATCTTCTGATTCTCGATGAAACATTTGACTCATCACTTGACGATGCAGGTGTAGAAAACCTGCTTAAGATTCTCTATACTCTTGATGATAAAACTAACATATTCATTATCTCACATAAAGGAGAAATTTTGGATGGAAAGTTCGAGTCAAAAATCGAATTCAAGAAAGAGAAAAATTTCTCGCAAATGGCAGCATAAAGTTGTTTACATTTGTCACAAAATTTGGTATAATATACTTATTGATCACGGAGTAAATTATGGAACTAAGCGATAATACCCTATCTATCTTAAAAAACTTTTCTAGTATCAACCAGAATATTCTTGTACGTTCAGGCAGCACGATGAAAACTATTTCGGAAGCACGCAATGTTTTAGCTACCGCACAGGTTTCTGAAAGCTTTCCTAAAGACTTTGGTGTCTATGACCTGAACGAATTCATTGGTGTACTTGGTCTAGTGGATACACCCAACCTTCAGTTCGAAGATGAGTTTGTCAGAATCTCTGACTCCTCTGGTCGATCTAAAGTAAAATACTTCTTCTCTTCTGAAGAAACACTGACCACCCCATCGAAAGATATTAACATGCCTAATGCTGACGTTAGCTTTACGCTTGATAATGATACGCTAAATAAACTTAAGCGTGCTGCGTCAACACTTGGCCATGAAGAAGTGTCTATCTCTGGCAAAGATGGTGTACTTAGTCTTTCGGTTGTCGACAGCCAGAACATGACATCTAATGCGTTTTCTATTGACGTCGATGGAACGTATCCAGATGGTGCCGTGTTCAACTTTATTCTTAACATTAATAATCTTAAAATCATTGCTGGAGATTATGATGTTAAGATCTCATCTAAACTGATTTCTCAGTTTGCAAACAAAAGTGTGCCAGTAAATTACTGGATTGCACTTGAAAAATCATCTACTTTTGGAGTATAGACATGTCTGCAGTAAGTGAATCCGTACAGCAGCTTCAGGATCTGGCAAATAAATCAGCACGTTCTACCGTTGCAGTAATTGATGCCATGACCCAACGAGGTGCTTTTAAGGGTGAAGAGCTTTCCACAATTGGAGGCCTTCGTGATCAGTGTATTCAAGTCATTCAGATCGTCGAAAACATCGAACAAGAACAAGCGATGGAAGACGTTGACGAAGACGAATAAATACACTATGGTTAGTCGCACAATAGACTCGCGAGGAGCCACGGTTAGCTCCTCACTTTTATTATATTATGGAGTATGTGATGTCAAACGAATTCTTATGGGTGGAAAAGTACCGCCCTCAAACTATTGCTGATACTATTTTACCAAATAATCTCAAGCAAACATTCCAAGAAATTATAAATACCGGAGAACTTCCTAATATGTTGTTCACCGGCACAGCCGGTCTTGGTAAGACTACGGTTGCTAAAGCTTTGTGCAATCAACTAGATCTTGATTACATTTTGATCAACGGTTCGGAAGAAGGCAATATCGATACTCTTCGCGGAAAGATAAAACAATTCGCTTCGAGTGTTTCGTTACAGGGAGGATATAAAGTTGTCATTCTGGATGAAGCAGATTATCTCAATCCACAATCAACACAGCCAGCTCTCCGCGGGTTCATTGAGGAGTTTAGTAACAACTGTCGTTTTATTCTAACTTGCAACTTCAAGAATAGAATTATCGAACCTCTTCACTCACGGTGTGGTGTCTATGAGTTCAACTCAACTAAGAAAGACTTGGTTGGATTGTGCGAATCAATGTTATCGCGTTGTAGCTATATTCTCACTACCGAGGGTATTGCGCACAAAGAACGTGACCTTGTTCCACTAATTATAAAACACTCACCTGATTGGCGGCGCGTTTTGAATGAACTCCAGCGCGGATCAGCAGGAGGTTCATACTCTTATAGCGAGAAAGAAACAAGTGTTGATGAACTTTTCAACTATTTGAAAGAAAAAGACTTCAAGAAAATGCGTGCTTGGGTTGCTAATAATATAGATACAGATACCAGCGCAATATTCAGACAATTATATGATCACATATATGAAAGAGTTGCGCCGCAATCAGTACCACAAATTGTCTTAATTCTAGCAGATTACCAATATAAGGCTGCTTTTGTCGCTGACCACGAATTAAACGTTGTCGCTTGTTTTACGGAGATCATGGCCAATGTCCAATTTACCTAAACTAACTGTATACACTCAACCTGGTTGTAGCTATTGCGAAATCTTAAAAATTAAAATCATGGAATGGGGTTTTGATTTTGAAGAAGTCAATATTAACGAAAACGTACAAGGCATGGCAATGATGCGCGTTAATAATCACAAAACAGTGCCACAGCTGTATTGGAACAAAAAACATGTAGGTCCTTCCAGTAACGACACTATGAAGTTTACAAGGCCAATGCTTATGGAAAACCTAGATCTTGAAAGCTATGTCGGTGGCGTAGAGAGTTTTGGTTGATATGAATCCTTTTGAATTTTTAAATGATATTAATTATGGTAAGTCTAACATTATGGTTGACGATATTGTTGAAAAACAATACAACGCCTTTATGGTTAATCGAGGCCTGTCATACTTTAATGACACGGTGCTTATGGCAAATGAGATGAACCTTAACGCACATCTGGATAATCGCTTACAATTTGATTTTCTTATAAATATAGTACGGAAGAAAAAACGATTCTCCAAATGGGCAAAAGCTCATATCTCTGATGACGTGGAAGTTGTAAAAAAATATTATGGTTACAGCAATGAAAAAGCAAAAAATGCGTGTAAACTTCTTTCGTCTGACCAGATTGAACAACTGAGAAAGAAGGTTTATAAAGGTGGAAAAAAATAACATAATTGAGTGGACACCTTCCTCAATGCTTGAGGTTACTTTACGCGAACCGGATGATTTTCTTAAGGTTCGTGAAACACTTACTCGTATCGGCGTAGCTTCTCGTAGAGAACAAAAGTTATTTCAATCTTGCCATATTTTACATAAGCAAGGTCGATACTTTATAGTGCATTTTAAAGAACTATTTTTATTGGATGGGAAGAAATCAAACTTAGAAGAAAATGATATTGCACGTCGCAATACCATTGCACAACTCATGAGTGATTGGGGATTGATTAGTATTGATGATGATACTAAAGTTAAGCCTCTCGCTCCGTTAAGACAAATCAAAATTATTCCGTACAAGGAAAAAACTAAGTGGGAACTGTGTCCAAAGTATAATATAGGGAGTAAGTGATGAGAGAATTAGTAGTAGACAGTTGGAATGGAATTATGGATGCAGAAGTTAATCCTCTGCGGCATATACCGGATCTAAACGTAAGACACATGGTGCTACAAGTATTAGCATGGATGTGGTGTATAGTCTTTTCCATGTATATGGGAAGCTTAGTTGTTATGGGTATCAGCATGATTGCTCATGCTATATTCTTAGCTGCAGTTGTAATTACAGTGGCCACATTTGAAACAGCGAAGCGCAATCCAAAGCTTTTTAATCTGCGTCCTGGATATCACAGCGTAAGTCGCAGCCGTCAATACATGTGGGTTAACGGACAGAAAGTAAAACTTGATCCTCGTGATCCAGGCGGCGAACACGAATAATGGCAATAGGTGTAACTAAAGAACTTTCAAGTTTTACAGGTAAAGTAGGCAGATGTGAAAAAAATCATGTAGTAGAAATACTTGAGAGTGGTTTTGGATTTTGTGCAGAGTGTGCTGACGAAATAGATGGTTATCATACTTTGTATGTAGCACCACCGGGTTTCCAAACACCTGGAGCAGGAGATTATGAAGTATAATGACAATAATAAGTATCGTCCTGCAACCCATGGAAAAAGAATTGCAAAAGATATAGTAATATACACAGATAAAGAAACAGCTTCTTGTTCTGGAGAACACGACGATCATCCTAAAGTTTACATTAAAGTACCGGGTATCTGTGGATACTGCGACATAAGGTTTGAAAAAAATGGCAGAAGAGAAAGATAAGAAACTTATAAAAAAGTCTGTTGAACTTAAAAGCGATGAAAATGAATTTGAATTAATGCTCAGGTTTTTCGGCAACGAAATCCTTGCTATTAAACTTGCAGCTTATAACTTCAATGGCAAACTAATTATGTGGGCTATGGTGACTATGTTCTTTACTTTCATGCTTATGGAAGTATTTGGATTTAGCGCATGGCTTGGCATCGCGTCCATGGAGTAAAAAAATAGCCTAGGCTATGTACTTTTGAAAAAAAGTAACTATATATAATATAGAGCATGCGGATATCCGGTGCTCACTCAACCTTGCTAGTCTATAGGAGGAACATATGACTGGATTAGTATACCCACGTTCTGGGTTCATCGGTTTTGACCACATCTTCGATCAGTTGGAAAACATCCACAAGCATGCGAAGGATACCTACCCACCACACAATGTCGTAAAAGACGCTGAGAATAAATTCACCGTTGAGATGGCTGTGGCTGGTTTCAAAAAAGAACATATCGATATTGAAGTTAATGACGGCGTGTTGCATATTAAAGGCAATCGCCCGGCTCGACGCGAACAACAGAGATATGTGCATAAAGGTATCAGTGCAAAAAACTGGAAAAAGTCATTTAGACTATCGGAATATACCGAAGTCACTGGAGCAGATCTTGAGGACGGAATCTTGGCTGTCAACCTTGAAGTCGTTCTGCCTGAAGAGAAGCAGCCTCGTAAAATTTCAATCGGAAAACACGAGGAAAACAATGACAACAATAGCTCTCAACTGCTCAACGAAAATTCTTGAAGGTTCGTTGAACGTAGTAAAAAAGATTCTTCATGGTATGATGATTGGCTGGATGATTTCCAGACAAACACAGGCTAACAAAGCCGTAGCTGAACAGATCTCTAAGTACGAACACAATGGTGAAAACTATTGGGATATCCTTAACGAATTAAATGCTAAAACAATTGCTAGTATCGAAAAGGAGTTCAAACAATGAGTAAGTTTAAGACATGGTGGAAAAATTTTTGGATGGATCCCGCAACTAAGTATCTCTCAAAAGCAACTGATCATGTTGACTTAGAGCAGAGAATGAAAGAACTTCAAAGGAAAGGCATTTGGATATGAAAACACTAGCGTATTACTTAACAGCACTTGGATTAATGTTTACAGTAGGTTCTGCTTCGGCAGCTGATCTTACTATTGACATGTTGAATAAAGACGCTGATGGCAATAAAATGGTTTATTCAAATGAGATCGCTGAAGTAGAAGTAGGAGAAACTATTACCTGGTTACCTGCGTCAAAAGGACATAACGTAGAAATGATTGCTGGTCCTGATGGTGCAACACTTCCAAAGAAGTCTAAAAATGGTAAAGAGGTTTCGATTACTTTTGAAGTACCGGGTATCTATTATTACTGGTGCACACCACATAAAGGCATGGGCATGATTGGTCTTGTCGTAGTTGGTGGAGATACAAGTAACAAAGATGCTATCGCCAAAGCAAAGGCATTAGGTAAATCAAAGAAGAAACTAAAAGCTCTACTTGGTGAACTTTAATGTGGCCATACACTGAAGAAGAAAACGACATAATCTCAAAAAGATAAATAGAAGGGCAGGCAACTGCCCTTTTACTTTGGAGGTACACATGAAAAAGAAATGTAATAAATGTGGCCATGAGTGTCATTGCTACGAAGGCAATTGTTACGAATGTGTTAACGATGTTTGTACTAGCTGTGATTGCGAAAATCAAAAAGATATTCCAGACTCATTTACAAATAGGAATTAACATGGACGAAATAAATATTCAATCACTCGATCCTGCAGAAAGGGATTGGGAATACGATGGTGACGGTACACGAATATATAAACCTGAAGCGGGTAATATTGGTAAGACACCATATAAAGACGAGTACGAAATATGGAAGGAAAAGTTTGGCGCCGATTGGCATGATCCGCCAAAGTACAAGGGTGTGAAAGAACCCTATTATGTAGATTTACCTTAGGAGTATAATATGAATATAGATCAACTTAGAGAAGAACTGAAGGTGGATGAAGGAGTCAAATATGAAATCTATTTGGATCATCTTGGCCTTCCTACTTTTGGTATCGGTCATCTCATTACAGAAGACGATGCAGAACATGGAATGGAAGTCGGTACAGAAGTTTCAGAAGAAAGAGTTAACGAATGTTTCGAATCAGACGTCGAAACAGTATTGCATGAGTGCGAAACCCTCTATCCCGACTATTACGACTTGCCAGAAGAAGTCCAACTAATCATTGCAAACATGATGTTTAACATGGGACGACCAAGGCTATCTAAATTTAAAGGTATGAAAGCCGGAGTAGATGCACAAGATTGGAATGCTGCTGCAGATGAAATGGTAGACTCACGTTGGTATCGTCAAGTGACTAACAGAGCAGATAGATTGGTAGAAAGAATGCGCGCGATTGCATAAAAAGGTTTACAAACTCCGTAAAATTTGGTATAATAATAGTATGAAGTTGGAGGTAGTATGTCTTTTTATACATCAGTTGTTCGTTATGGCAACTCACTATTGTATCGTGGCTACAACGCGCACGGTAAAAAAATCTATAAACGTGAAACAGGTTTCAAGCCTGTGTTCTTTACACAAGCTCAAAAAGAAACCGGATGGAAATCGCTTGATGGCGTAAACATCGCGCCTATCCAGATGGATAACATGCGCGAAGCAAAGCAGTGGCTGGAGATGAACCATGACGTCTCCGGTCGCAACGTATATGGAAATAAAAATTATATACAGCAATATATTTCTCAGCGCTGGCCACGTAATATCGAGTGGAAGCGTGAGTTTATTGACGTAGGTACATTCGATATTGAAACAGAATATGATGATGGCTTTCCACATCCACACGAAGCCAGTCAACGCATTCTGTCAATCACATATAAATCTAGTAAGTCAAAGCTTTACCACGTATGGGGCTATGGTCCTTTCGATACTGAGAAAGCTTTGCTTCAACCTGTAAGATATTATCGTTGCCGTGATGAAGCAGGCCTGCTTGAAAAGTTCCTGACATTCTGGGCTGACGAATCTCATTGTCCTGATGTTATTACTGGTTGGAATATTCGATTCTTTGATATTCCTTACCTTGTAAATCGTACGGCAAAGATTCTCGGCATTGAATCAGTCAAGCGTTTCTCTCCTTGGGGTATGGTGGACTACCGTAAAGTAGTACGTCGTGGTAGAGAAGAAGAAACATATGACATTAAAGGTATTGAGTGTCTGGATTATCTCGAGCTCTTCCAAAAGTTTGGCTATTCCTATGGCGCGCAAGAATCATACAAACTAAATCATATTGCGTATGTCGTACTTGGTGATAAGAAGTTATCCTTTGAAGAATCAGGCTCACTAAAAAATCTATACAAAGACGATTTCCAAAAGTACATCGATTATAATATGAAAGACGTAGAACTTATCGAACGTCTCGAAGATAAGATGGGTTTGATTACTTTGGCTTTGACTGTGGCGTATCGTGGTGGTGTAAACTATCAGGATACATTCGGTGTTACAGCTATTTGGGAATCGATTATCTATCGCAAACTTTTGCAAGAAAAGACTGTGCCACCTGTATCTCGACCTGATTCGGGTAAGACTAAGTTTGCTGGTGGCTATGTGAAAGAACCACAGGTTGGTGGTCATGACTGGGTAGTTTCGTTTGATTTAAATTCTCTGTATCCTAATATTATTGTGCAGTGGAATATGTCACCTGAAACTCTTGTTGATCAATCACAAATGTCTGGTGTAGATTATTATCTTGCAGCACCAGCCTGCGAAATACCATACGCTGTTGCAGCAAATGGTAGTACATATCGTAAAGACATTGATGGTGTTATTCCACGTATCATTGAAGATTACTATGACGATCGTCGTTCTATCAAGAATATGATGCTGGCTGCGCAGGCAGAATACCAGAAAGAAAAAACAAACGAATTAGATAAAGAGATCAACAGGCTCAATAACCAGCAGATGGCTATTAAGATTCTGATGAACTCGCTTTATGGCGCCCTCGGCAATCAATACTTCAAATACTTCGACCTCCGACTCGCCGAGGGTGTCACTTTGTCTGGCCAGCTTGCAATCCAGTGGGCTGAACGTGCTATGAATGAAGCAATGAACAAAGTGATGAAGACAGAGGATGTAGACTATGTTATCGCAATCGATACAGATTCGCTCTACGTTAACTTTGGTCCGATGGTCAAAAAACTTAATCCAAAAGATCCTGTTAAGTTTCTTGATAAGATTTGCCAGGAACACTTTGAACCTAAGTTAGCTCTGGCCTATGAACATCTGTTTGGCAAAATGAATTGCCACAAGCAACGTATGGAAATGGGTAGGGAAGTTATCGCTGACCGTGGTATATGGACTGCAAAGAAGCGCTACATCCTCAACGTACATAACTCAGAAGGAGTGCAGTATGCTGAACCAAAGCTTAAGATCATGGGGATTGAAGCGATTAAGTCGTCCACACCAGAAGTCTGTCGCGACAAATTTAGAGAAATATTCAATGTGATTATCTCTGGTACGGAAGCAGATACACAAAAATTTATTCGCGAATTCAAACAAGAGTTCAAGTCTCTTTCACCAGAAAAGGTTGCCTTTCCACGCAGTGTCAGTCTTAAACAAACAGTATTTAAGAATGGCTCAAAACAAATCATTCCTTATGCTGATAAAAAGACAATCTATAGAAAAGGTACACCTATTCATGTCCGTGGCTCATTGCTCTATAATAAATTAATCAAAGACAATAAGCTAAGTCGCAAATACGAAATGGTAACGGATGGTTCTCGTATATTCTTCACCTACATGAAAAAACCTAACCCTATGCAAGAAAATGTCATCGCGTTTCCTGACGTTCTGCCCGAAGAACTAAAGCTAAATAACTACGTTGACTATGACTTGCAATTTGACAAGACATTTGTCGAACCATTAAAATTAATCCTTGATGCAGTTGGCTGGACACCTGAACCAGTCGCAAGCCTCGATGATTTCTTCGCATAAAATGGTGTACAAACACAGTAAAATGGAGTATAATAATAGTATGAGTAAAGATTGGGTAAAAGATATTAATGACATGCATGCCAAGTTCGGCGTGCATGAATGGATGGAAAAAAATAAAGGCAACACAGAAATGCTGAAAAAGTTTCTGGAGTTTCGTCTCAAGTTTCTTGAAGAAGAACTTAATGAAACACGCGCTGCTGGTCTATTTGATCGCAATGCTCCAGAAGTGGTTGATGGATTGATTGATCTCTGTGTTGTTGCAATTGGCACAATGGACGCATTTGGTGTAGATGCTCATGAAGCATGGGATAGAGTACATAATGCTAATATGGCCAAAGAACCTGGCGTAAAAGAATCACGCCCTAATCCACTTGGTCTACCGGATTTGATTAAGCCTGAAGGATGGAAAGGTCCTGAACACTATGACAACACCGGGAATCTCACTGACGCTGTTTGACAGCATCTTTGATAACAAAACTGACAAGCGCGTTGATCTTCATGATTTTAATGCGTTTGAACGCGTCTTATATAAACTATCAGAAAAACCACGGAAGGATAAGAAAGACGCGCCGCTTATGTCACCAGCAACATACAAGCCAGACACTACACGTGCAAATGATAATGTAGTTGAATGGTGTAACTGGTGTTGTGTTGACGTTGATGATTATGAATTTGAAGGAGTACTTGCCGATGATCTCAATAGAAAATTTCCTACTTATAGGTTCGTGTGTTATAGCACTGCTAGCAGCAGTGAATCTTCGCCAAAGTTTCGTCTTGTCTACCCACTTACGAAACCTGTTGCGAATGAGAACATCAGAAATTTCTGGTATGCACTCCAGGTTGAACTCGGCGACCTCGGAGACAGACAGACTAAAGATTTATCTAGGATGTATTACGTACCTGGAAAATATGCTAACGCTAGCAATTTTATTTTTAGTTTCGATGGTGCTTTTATTGACCCAGACGAGCTAATGTTCAAGCATCCTATGCCGGAGAAAACTAACCTTAATAGTTTTTTTGATAGATTGCCTCCAGCAATGCAAGAACAAATTGTTGAGTATCGTAAGAATAAATTAGATGCTGACTACAATTGGTCTTCATATCAAGACTGTCCGTTCTGGCCAAAGCAACTGGCTGCAGAATATCATACAATTAGTAAGACCGGTTGGTATCATAAGATGTATCAAATCATGGTTGCTGTAGCTGGTCGTGCTGTTGAAAAAAAGTACGCTATTACAGCTGATGAGATTAGCCAGCTTTGTCGGCAGTTTGATATGGACACTGGTAACTGGTATAAGAACCGTCCAATGGATAAAGAAGCAGACCGTGCTCTAGAGTACGTATATAAGAATTTATGAATATAGTTTATTTGATGCATTTTCGAGGGATCCCATCTTTAAGTGCGTCTGCATCTGACTTGCGTTATACCGCTTTATCAGAATTAATCTATGACGATGAACTGCGAAACAAATACATGATATTTTCTACTGCCGGAGAATCAGAATGCTATGCTACAATAGCTATGAAGAGAATAGCTAAAGAAAAAGGCGTTAAGTGGTATGAATTTGACTATGATGAAAAAACAGATAGCGCTGGTTGGAAGCATTTTAAAGATGGATTAGACATGGCCGGATTAAATGAAAAAGCTGTGAAAAATATTATTATGTGTGGTACAAATCTTTCAGGGTGTATTATAAAAGGAAAAGAAACGTCAGCTATTAATTTAATTAAGAGAGGATTTAACGTAGTATTGTATTTGCCCGGATGCGCAGAAGAAGAAGCTCCAGGCACCGTATCAATTCAAAAAATGTTTCATGGCATTGAAGGAATGTATGACATTATAAAATCTCAATTTCTTATTGATAAACTAGATATGGCTGCATCTCATAATAGGCTAAGAGCAAAATTTTTTTAAAGGAGAGTGATCG
>MDTC01067921.1_pt1 | contig 19760 bp, 21 predicted proteins | sample 811181 | NCBI WGS metagenome assembly MDTC01 (sample SAMN05326644, study PRJNA326480) | marine metagenome | isolation source: seawater | place: Pacific Ocean: North | collected 2011 | reverse complement strand
TTTTTCAAAATTTAGATAATTTTTCATATTAAGTCTTTATAAACTAAAATTTGTTAATAAAATGATATATTAAATATTTATGAAAAAAAAAGAAAAATTCATAAAAATACATGATTTATCAGTATCAAGTGTTCTTTTAAATTTTATAAATAATGAATTATTGCCTGGTACAAATATAACAAAGAATCGATTTTGGAAGGGGCTAAACGATACTTTACATAGTTTATCTCCAAAAAATAAAAAGCTTTTAGAAACAAGAGAAAAAATACAAAAATCTATAGACTCATTTCATCTAGAAAAAAAGAATAAAAAATTTAATTTTACTGAATATAAAAATTTTTTAAAAAAAATTGGTTATATAAAAAAGGAAAGAGGAAGTTTTAAGATTCAAACAAGAAATGTTGATTATGAAATTTCTAATATATGTGGTCCTCAATTAGTATGTCCAGTTTCTAATGCAAGATTTTTATTAAACGCTGCAAATGCAAGATGGGTTAGTTTATATGATAGCTTATATGGCTCAAATATTATATCTGAAGCAAAGGGTGCAGTTAAAGGTAGAACATACAATCCTATTAGAGGGAAAAAAGTTATTGAATACGCTAGAAATCTTTTAGATAAGTATATTCCTCTTAAAAATTGTAGTTGGAAAGATTTAGATAAAGTGCCAAACATAAATAATGGCAAACTAAATATTGAATTAAAAAATAAGAAACAATTAATTGGATATAAGAAAGAAAGAAAAAAGCTATCGTCTCTTTTATTTAAAAATAACAATCTTCATATTGACATATTATTTGATCATAATGAAAAACTTGAAATAAATAATCCTGAAGGTAATCAAGATCCATTAAAAATACATGATGTAATTTTAGAATCTGCAATCTCAACAATTTGCGATCACGAAGATAGTGTCGCTGCAGTGGATGCTGAAGATAAAGTTATTGGATATAGAAATTGGCTTCTTTTAATGAAAGGGACACTGGTGTCAAAGTTTTCAAAAAAAGGAAAAATGGTAATTAGAAAATTAAATTCTGATAGAGAATATCAATCAATTAAAAATACAAAAATTAAATTACACGGAAGATCTTTATTATTAAATAGAAATGTTGGGCATTTGATGACAAATCATGCAATTCTTTTAAAAGATGGTTCCGAATGTCCTGAAGGAATTTTAGACGCATTTATTACCTCTGCTGCTTGTTTACATGATTTTAAAAGAAAAGGTAATTCAAGAACAAATTCAATTTATATCGTAAAACCTAAAATGCACGGACCCGAGGAATGTGAATTTACTAATTTAATTTTCGAAAAAATAGAAAAAATTTTAAAATTGAAACGTAATCAAATTCTATGTGGAATTATGGATGAGGAAAGAAGAACCTCGGTAAATCTTAAGGAATGTATTAGAGTTTTAAAAAAGAGAGTATTTTTTATAAATACAGGGTTTTTAGATAGAACTGGAGATGAGATTCATACTTCAATGGAAGCTGGTCCAATGGTCATTAAAGGAGATATGAAATCAACTTATTGGATAAAAGCTTATGAAAACAATAATGTGAATGTTGGTTTAATGTGTGGTTTTTCAGGAAAGGCTCAGATTGGCAAAGGAATGTGGGCTATGCCAGACCTCTTAAAAGAAATGATGCAACAAAAAATTTCACATCCTTTATCTGGTGCAAATTGTGCTTGGGTTCCATCACCTACCGCAGCATCTTTGCATGCTTTACATTATCATGAAGTTGATGTTTTTTCTTTACATAAGACAATTAAAAAAAGAAAGGCTGTTAATACCGACCACTTAATAACAATACCTGTGAATCATAATCCTAAATGGTCAAAAGAAATTATTGAAAAAGAATTAAAAAATAATTGTCAGGGAATTTTAGGTTATGTTGTAAGATGGATTGACCAATCTGTTGGTTGCTCAAAAGTTCCTGATATTAACGGGATTGGACTTATGGAGGATAGAGCAACCTGTAGAATTAGTAGTCAAATTATAGCCAATTGGCTACATCATGGAATATGTAGTAAAAAACAAGTTTTAGAAATTATGAAAAAAATGGCAAAAATTGTTGATAATCAAAATCTTAAAGATCACAGTATGAAAGATCATGATCCATATCAACCAATGGCACCAAGTTTTGAAAAATCAGTGGCTTTTAAAGCTGCCTGTGATTTAGTTTTTCATGGTAAATATCAACCCTCAGGATACACAGAACCCTTATTACATTTTAATCGATTAATTAAAAAATCAGTTTGAATTAAATTTTAGATCAGTCCTGTTTTTAAAAGCAGAAAATAAAGTTCCATCATCTAGACTTTCAATTTCTCCACCTATTGGTAAGCCCTGAGCTAATTTTGTAATTTTTACATCTAAATTTTTTAAACTATCTTGAATATAATATGCTGTGGTTTGACCCTCTACTGTTGCACTTGTTGCTAATATTACTTCTTCAATTTTTTCTCTACTGACTCTTTCAACTAATGAGTTAACAAGTAAATCTTCTTTTCTCTGACCAGCTGAAGATATCGTACCACCTAGTATATGGAAATACCCTTGAAAAATATTTGAATTTTCAATTGACCATTGATCGGCAATATCTTCAACAACACATATTTTAGTATATTTTTCTTTAACGCTCTGGCAATTGATACATCCGTGTGAATTTGATTTTAATGCTCCACATGAATTACATCTCACAACATTCTTATAAACTTGTGCTAAAATATTTGCCATGGGTTTAACGAGCTCGTCGCGATTATTGATTAACTTTAACACAATTCTTTTAGCAGATTTAGGCCCTAAACCAGGTAGTTTTGAAATTAATTTAATCAATTCTTCTATCTCAATAATATTTTGCATTTATTACAAAGGCCATTTAAAACCAGGAATTCCAAGGCCACCAGTAGCTTTTGAAATTTCTTCTGACGTTTTTGATTTAAGTTGAGATTTAGCACTGTTATGAGCTGCAATAATCAAATCTTCAATTATAGTTTTATCCTCTTTTATAATTTCATCAGATAACTTAATTGAATGCATCTCTCCTTCCCCATCCAGTGTTATCTTTACTGAATTTGAGCCAGAAACTCCCTCAGCTCTAATTTCTTTAATTTTCTGTTGGCTTTCTTTCATTTTAGCTTCAAGTTCTTTTGCTTTATCTAAAATATTACTAAAATCAGTCACTATCAACTCCTTCATTTTTTAAAACTACATCTATTAATTCAGCATCAGGAAACTTATCAGTTACATTTTTATAAATTTCTGAATTTTTTACATCTTCAACTATTGCTTTCCTCATATTTTCTTGTCTGTCTTTCACTGAAATTTGCCCTTCTAATTTGCTAAATGTAATAATCCATCTTTCTTTTGTCCATTCAAAAAGTTTTGATGATAAATCTTTAACAAAATCTTTATCTAAGTTATCATTAAAAGATATTTCAATTCTATTTTTTTCAAATTTTACTAAATTAACATTTTTTTCCAATTCGTATTTTAGTTTAATTTCTTTTTTTTTTGAGCAGATTTCAATTAAGTCTTCAAAAGATTTTAGATTAATTATATTTTCAGCTTTTATTTCTGTTTGAGTTTCAGGTTTGCTTTTTTCTTCTTGAGCAATATTCTTGATTTGATTAATTGTTTGTGACGATATTTCATTATCATTATCTTTAACTAAATTTTCATTATTCAAATTATCCTCTATTTTCTTTTTTAATTTAGTAGAGCTCAAATGCATTAATCTAATTAATAACATTTCAACTGATAAATTTTGATTAGAAACTATATCTAGCTCTTCAAGAGAAGAAATAGCAAATTGCCAAAACAAAATTAAAACCTCTGTGTTTACCTGATTTGCTAAATTTTTAATTTTTGAAAATTCTTCATCATTAAGTGAAAAATTTGTATTTTCTAAAGTTAATGAGTTTATATTCTTAAAATAATATAAAAGTTCTAAAAAGTCATTTATAAAAACCTTTGGTTCAACACCTTTATCATAAATATTTCTATAAACATTGATTACTTCGGACTCTTTACCTTTTAAGATTAATTCAAATAAATTAATTAATTGTGATTTATCAAAGTATCCAAAAATTTTTTGTGCCAAATTTAAATCTAGTTCTTTATCTTTATCTAAACTTAATAAAGCTCTATCCAACAAAGATAATGCATCTCTAACTGAGCCCTCTGATATTTTTACAATCAATCTTAAAGCCTCATCGGTTACTTTACCATTTTCTTTATCTTTAATTTTCCTTATAAATTCTAATAGTTCTAAAGATTTAACTCTGGATAAATCGAACCTTTGACATCTGGATACAACAGTAATTGGAATTTTTTTAATTTCTGTAGTTGCAAAAATGAATTTAAGATATTCAGGTGGCTCCTCTAATGTTTTTAATAAAGCATTAAATGCTTGTTTACTTAGCATATGGACTTCATCAATGATAAAAATTTTGTATTTAGCTGAAGTTGGCCCATATCTTGAAAATTCAATTAAATCTCTGATATCATCCACTCCTGTTTTGCTTGCTGCATCCATTTCGAGCACATCTATGTGGCTTGAATTTGTAATAGAGTCACAACTGTCACATTTTGTTTTACATTTATTTTGTAATGAGTTCGAACAATTAAGTGCTTTTGCAACAATTCTTGCAGTCGTAGTTTTTCCAACACCTCTTATCCCTGTAAATAAATAAGCATTTGGTACTTTGTCAGCTTTAATAGAATTTGTTATAGTGTCTACAACAACATCTTGACCAATAAGATCGTCAAATGTTTGCGGTCTATATTTTAAAGCTAATACCTTAGAATTATAATTCATAATTTTTTTTAGGAGACTAGAACCTGAATAACTGTCTCTACGACTGCTTCCGTTAAGATCTGGTCGGGTTCAAGCAGCACACACCTCTAGCCTCCAAAACTATTATAGCAGCTATGATTTCTAATCTACAAGAAAAGATTATTATTTTTTCTGTCTTAACTTATCTGCCTCAAAAACACCTAAGACGTGAAAATCTTCACAATGTAGACCTAATTCTTTAAGTGATTTCTGCACTTTTGGATCTTCAATATGACCATCTAAATCACATAAAAAAAAGTAAGAATCGAAAGTATTTTTTTCTGGATAACTCTGTAACTTTGTTAGATTTACTCCATTTATAGCAAACCCCCCTAAAGATTGGTATAGAGCAGCTGGTTTACTTTTTAATTTGAATAAAAAAGATGTAATATATTTTTTATTACCAAATTTAGGTTGTAGAATATTTTTTCCCATAACCAGAAATCTTGTCAAATTGCCTTTTTCATTTTCTATATTTTTTCTAATCACTTTTAGTCCATAAATATCTGCACTTAAAGAAGAGGCAATTGCAGCTTGTTTAGGATTCTTTTTTTTTGATATCATTTCTGCAGATCCTGCAGTGTCAGCTCTAATATGTTCGGTAATATTGTTCTCTTTTATGAATATTGAGCATTGAGAGAGGCCTTGGGCATGAGAATAAACCTCTTTTATATCATCGAGTTTTGCACCTGGTTGTCCTAGTAAATTATGTTCAATCTTTTGAAAATGCTCCAGGTAAATATTAAGCCTATGTTTAAAAATCAAATATTCAATACCAATATTTCCTGTAATTCTATTGGACTCTGGAATAATTATTTTACAGTCTGGTTCTGAGATAGCTTTATTAAAACATTCATCAAAAGTTTTACACGGTAATATTTTCGCCTTTGGATAAACTGATAAAGCTGCTAAATGCGAGTATGCTCCAAATGTTCCCTGAAAATAAATTTTATTCATTTAATTTTATATTCCATATTTTTTTTTAACGCTAGATAATCTTCCTCTGTATCAACACCTATTGGAGACGATTTTGCGAGAGCAACGTTAATAGGTATGCCATTATCTAAAGCTCTCATTTGCTCTAATTTATTTTTAATTTCGTTTTTTGACTGATTAAATTTTACAAATTTTTCTAATGTTTCAATTGAGTAACAATAAATACCTATGTGATGATAAACGTTTTCTATTTTTGATAAATTTCTTAAAAAAGTTTTTGCTTCTGGAAAAGAATCTTTGTCTATTTTTTTTTTGGTAACAACTTTCACTAGATTTTCATTTTCTAAGTCTTTGATGTTACTAATTTTTGCTGCAAGTGTTCCCAATTTAGACGTATTACAAATCATTTTTTTATTTAAACTTACAATATCCATAATATCAATTATAGGTTCGTCACCTTGCAAATTCATTACTAAATCTAAATCCTTAGTCTTTAATTTCTGTAATGCTTCATAAATTCTATCAGTTCCAGTTTTGTGATTTTTACTAGTTAAAATAGCTCTCCCTCCATTTCCAACAACATCGTCGATTATCTCTTGATCTTCTGTTGCAACAATCACATCGCCAATATTAGCTTCCATTGCCCTATTAAAAACGTGAGAAATAATTGATAAACCATTTATTTTTAACAATGGCTTTCCAGGCAATCTTGTAGCTGCTAATCTTGATGGTATAATTGTCAATGTTTTCATTATTATATGAATTTTATTATAACTCCTAAATAGCAACAGAGGCAAATTTATACATTAAATTTAGTAATTTTTTAAATTATCGTGATATATGTTCGGAATAATATTTAGAAAAAATGGATTCTTTTGAAATTAATAAAATACTTGCAGCAATTCTAATGGTTGCTTTATTGATTATAGGTATAGGAAAATTATCAAATGTTATTTTTCATGTAGAAAAACCAAAAACCCCAGGTTATTCAGTAGAGTTAGCACAGACAACAGTTGTATCAGCATCAGAAACGTCTGTAGAAGAAAAAATTGATATAACAGCATTAATGGCAATGGGAAATTTAGTAGACGGAGAAAAAATTTTTAAAAAATGTGCCGCATGTCATTCAATAAATAAAGGTGGAAAAAATAAAATTGGACCAGCTTTATATAATGTTGTTGGGAGAAAAGTAGGAGGAGTTGCAGACTATAAATATTCAAAAGCCTTAGTTGCTTATGATAAAAATTGGACACTTGAAGAATTAAATGGTTTTTTAATTAAACCAGCTAAATGGATTAAAGGAACTAAAATGGCTTATGCTGGTCTTAGAAAAGAGAAAGATAGAGCTTCGGTAATTAAATATTTAAACCAAAATTCAGACACTCCTCAAGAGCTACCTTAATTTTCCAAAACAGTATAATAGAATACTCTTCTGAACATGTACTCTATTAAGAGCTTGTTGCCAAACATGAGATTTTTTTCCTAAGAAAACTTGATCAGTCACTTCTGATCCTCTAGGCAAGCAATGAAGGAATATACAATCTTTTTTTGCAAAACTCATCAGCCTATTGTTAATTTTAAATTTTTTAAAGTGTTCAATCTTTTTTCTCTTATCCACCTTATCATTTAATGATATTACTTTATCAGAAAAAATTACATCTGCGTTTTTTACAGATTTTTTTACATCATTAGAAATAAAAATTTTTTTATGATTTTTAGATGCCCATTCTCTTATTTCTTTACTTGGTTCAAAACTTTTTGGACAACCAATGCTTAATTTAAATTTAAATTTTACTGAAGCTGCAATTAAACTATTTAAAACATTATTAGAGTCTCCTATCCAGCAAATGTTCAATTTTGAGATTGATTTTTTTTTTATTTCCTCAACAGTAAATACATCAGATAAAACTTGGGTAGGATGAGATGATGGACTCAACCCATTTATTACAGGTATTGATAAATGATCTTTAAAATTTTCAACCTTTTCATCGCTGTCCGTTCTCAACATAAAACCATCGCCATAAGTTGAAAGAATTTTTGCAGTGTCTTCTATGCTTTCTCCACCTTGTCCGAGATGTAGTTCATTAGATCTAAGAGTTATCGTGCCTCCTCCAAGTTGTTTAATAGCTAAATAAAAGCTTAATCTTGTTCTTAAACTAGATTTTTCAAACATTTGTACTAGTAATTTACCTTTTAAAGGTGCTCCCTTATCAACTTCCAAAGTATTTAATTTTTTTCTTAAATTTTTTCTTTTTTTTGCATCAAGAATAATTTTTCTAAGGTCCTTTGATGGTATATCTTTTAAATTTATAAAATGCTTCATCTTATTTTGTTTCAGAACAAACTTTTTTTATTATTCTTAAGGCTTGATCAATTTCACTTTTTTTAACATTTAATGGTGGTAAAATTCTAACTACATTTTCAGCTGCTCTAATGGTTAACAATTTATTATCCATTAATTTTTTTATAAATTCAGTTTGACATGTATAAAGCTGTATTCCTATTAATAGACCTTTTCCTCTTATCTCTTTAATTACGTTTGGATAATCAACTTTAATCAAATTTAAGTTATATAAAAAATATTTTGAAATTTTTTTTACATTACTCAAAAATTTTTTGTTTGAAATAATATCCATCACCCCACTACCTATAGCCATTGCTAAAGGATTGCCTCCAAAAGTTGAGCCATGCGTTCCTGGTGTCATTCCAGAAGCAGCTTTTTTATTCATTAGTACCGCTCCAATTGGAAATCCTCCACCAATTCCTTTAGCTATTGGCACAATATCAGGTTTTACTCTAGATTCTTCAAAAGCAAAAAAGTCTCCTGATCTGCCTATACCACACTGAACTTCATCCAATATTAATAATATATTTTTTTTATCACAAATTTTTCTTAATTCTCTTAAACACCAATCTGGTATTATCTTGATGCCTCCTTCACCCATAATTGTTTCAACCATTATCGCTGCTGTATTTTTTGTAATTTTATTCTTTAAAGATTTATGATTACCAAATTCAAAATGGTCAAAACCACTTACTTTAGGACCAAAACCCTCTGTCATTTTTTTTGATCCACTAGCATAAATTGTAGCCAAAGTTCTCCCATGAAATGAGTTTTTTATACACAAAATACGATTTTTATTTGGTTTTCCTATAGAATAAAAATATCTTCTTGCAACTTTTATGGCTGCCTCCGTAGCCTCTGCGCCGCTATTCTGAAACATAACACAATCAGCAAAAGTTTTTTTAACAATCTTTTTTGCTAGATTTTCTCCTTCTGGAATTTGAAAAGCATTAGAAACATGCCAAAGTTTTTTGGCTTGTAAATTTATAATTTTTACTAATCTAGGATGTGCATGACCTAAAGAGTTTACAGCTATTCCCTGCACAAAATCTAAGTATCTCTTTCCATTAGAAGTATATAAAAAACTACCAACTCCATATTTAAATGAAATTTTTTTTCGATTATAATTCTTAGCTAAATAGCTCATAATTTTTAAAACAGTTTTTATAAATTTTAATTATTAGATACAAGTAGTGATTGAAAATTCATATAAACAAATAAATTTAATTTTGTTGATAACTCAGAGATTATACTTGTTTAAAATAATTTTATATCAGTATATTGTTATATTGTTAAATTTAAATACAATATATAGATATGAGTTGGAATGAAGAAAAAGTAGCAAAGCTCAAAGAATTATGGGGCAAAGGAAACACTGCAAGTCAAATTGCAGAGATAATTGGTGGTTTGAGCAGAAATGCTGTTATTGGTAAGGCACATCGACTTAATTTATCTGCAAAAATTAAAACTAGAAATTCTGGAAAAAACCAAAATTATATAGATCCCAGTGAAAGAAAAATTAATAATCCTGTTAAAGGTCGAAAAAGTAAATTCAAATCTTTAATAATTGAAAAAGATTTTGAGCCTGAAAACCCTAAACAGCTAGAAGAGCTTGATGAAAATTCATGTAAGTGGCCAATAGGTCACCCAAATGAAAAATCATTTTATTTTTGTGGTAGATCTTCTCTTAAAGATTTTTCTTATTGCAAATTACACCTACTATATGCTTATCAACCAAAAGGCAAAAAAGATGAGGTCATAGAAAAAGACGATGATACAGAATTTATACAAAAGAAAATAAAATCAGCTTAAAAAGATTTAATTTTTATCTTTTTCAACGTTATATTTCTTAGTTGAAAATTTACCTCCATCCCTCCACATATAACAATATTTTTCTATTTCATCTTCAAAAAGTTTAACGCTTGGGGCACCTATCTCCATATTTGTTTTATACTTTCCAGATTTAATATTGTCATATTTGAGTAACTTTAACTGATCTACAGTTAATAAAGGATTAGGTAAAATTTCAAAAAATTTTGCCGAAAATTTAGCTAAAACAAGAGGTAGGGGCACAAGTAATCTTTTTTTACCAATTAACTTTAATAATTTTATCAAAATTTCTTTAAAAGACATTTCTTCGGGACCAATACATTCAATAATTTGAGATTGTATTCTTTTTTCGATTACGTAAGAAATAGTGTCAGTTAAATCTGAACAATGAATAGGGGCAAATTTTGTCTTACCATTATAATAAAGTGGAAAAATAGGCAATCTATTAAGTAAAGTCATAAAACTTGTAGTAAATTTATCATCAACAGAATAAACAACTGATGGTCTAAGTATGGTTGTTAAAGGAAAATTTTTTAAAATTTTTTTTTCACCTTCAAGTTTACTTTGGGCATAAATACTATCAACTGCTTGATTAACACCTAGTGCCGACAAATGTATAAATTGCTCTAAATTATATTCTTTGCAAAGTTTTGCTAACAAACCCGGAAAAGTTGTATGAATATTCTTAAACGTATTACCTTTTTTTTTTTCAAATAAAATACCAATTAAATTTATACATATATCTGATTTTTTAAAAAGATTTCTGATCTTTTCTTCGTCATATATATTTGCCTCAACAATTTCTATATAACCTGCATTAGCTTGTGTCTTAATAATGTAACTTTTTTGATGAATATTTCTAGTTACTACAGTTACTCTATAGTTACTTTTTGTAAGTTTTCTTAACAAGTTACGACCAATTTGACCACTTCCGCCAAAGATTAGACAATTTTTTGCTTTCATATATATATATTTTAAAAATGAGCGTTAATATTAAACTGCACAAAAATGACTTACCAGATGATTTAGATTTAGGCAACGTATTAGCTGTTGATGGAGAGTTTATGGGGCTAAATGTCAGGCGAGATCCTCTATGCTTAATTCAAATTTCTTCAGGAAATTCAGATGCACATATTATTCAATTTGATAGAAAAAATTATAATGCTCCAAATTTAGTTAAATTACTAAGTGACAAAAATATAACGAAAATATTTCATTATGGTAGAGCAGATCTAGCTCACATTAAATATTACTTAAAAACTGACACGAATAACATTCTAGATACTAAAATCGCTTCAAAATTAGCACGGTCTTACTCTGATCAACATTCTCTAAAAGTATTAATAAAAGAATTTATAAATATAGATATAAGTAAACAATTTCAAAGTTCCGACTTTGGGGGTGATCTTTCTCCTGCACAACTCAAATATTGTGCTAATGATGTAATTCATTTACATAAAATTCATAATGAACTAAGTAAAATATTAGAAAGAGAAAATAGAATCAAACTTTACCAGGAATGTATAAAGTTTTTAAAGACTAGAGTTGAACTTGACCTAGCTTTATTTAAAGACGATATTTGGTCACATTAATGAAAAAACAAAAATTTCTTTCAGTCGCAAAAAATGTAATTAATCTTGAAATTAAAGCATTACAAAAATTAAAAAAAAATATTAATAAATCTTTTGATAGAGCCGTTGTAGAAATCGCGAAATGTCAATCAAAAGTAATTTTATGTGGTGTAGGTAAAAGTGGACTTATAGCATCTAAAATTGCAGCAACACTATCATCTGTTGGCACACCTTCATTTAGTCTTTCTGCTAGCGATTCATCTCATGGAGATCTTGGGAGTATTACTAAAAAGGATATTTTAATTATTATTAGTAACTCGGGTCAGACAAATGAGTTGAAAAATATTATTCAATTTGCAAATAGAAATAAAATATTACTAATAGGGATAGTTTCAAAAAAAGACTCTACATTATATAAAGCATCAGATATCAAACTTCTTATACCTCAGGTAAAAGAGTCTGGAGATATAGTTCCCACATCTAGCACTACAGTTCAGCTTGCAATTGGAGATGCACTAGCAATATCAGCAATGAAATATAAAAAATTTGATAAGTTTGATTTTAAAAAGATACATCCCGCTGGAAATCTTGGAGCTCAATTAAAAACTGTTGAAGATATTATGTTAATTGAAAAAAAAATTCCTTTTGTAAATGAGAATTTAATAATGAAAAAAGCATTAAAAGTTCTTAGTTATAAAAAATTAGGCGTTTTAATAATACAAAATAAACAAAAAAAAACAGTCGGTATTATTACCGATGGCCAAGTAAGAAGATTTAATGAACAAAGCTCAAATTTACATTTAATGAAAGCTAAAGAAATTATGACAAAAAGTCCTATAAGTGTCGAAAAAAATGTATTAGCCGCAAAGGCTCTATCTTTAATGAATAGTAAAAAAATTACTTCATTATGTGTACATGATAAAAAAAATAAATTAAAAACAATTGGTATTGTTCATATTCATAATATTTTGCAATCTAATATTACATAAATGAAAAAAAAGATTGTTAAAATCATCTTTTTATTTTTTTTTTTTATAATCTTAATTCTTTTATTTTCAAAAGATAATAAAAATAAAGAAGTAATAACTGAAACAAATACAACTAATGAAGATTTAACTTATAACGCAAATATTCTAAAAGATGTCAATTACACTTCAAAAGACGCCAAAGGAAATGAATATATTATTAAAGCTTCAAAAGGAGAAATTGACTTTTCAAATAATAATATCATCTATTTAACTAATGTAACGGCGTTAATAAAATTGAGTAATTCAAAAATGATTGAAATTTATTCAAATTTTGGAAAATACAATACAGTTAATTATGATACAATTTTTTCAAAAAATGTAATAATAAATTATTTAGATAATAAAATCACTGGAGAATATCTCGATTTTTCATTAGAAAGAAATTCTATGGTTATCTCTAGGAATGTAGTTTATAAAAATTTAGAAAATATTTTAATAGCAGATGTTGTTGAAATTAATATAAAAACAAAAGATACGAAGATATTTATGTATGAAAAAAATAAGAAAGTGAAAGTAAAAAGTAATAATTAAAATGGCTATAATTAAAAAATTTAGAATTAAGTCATATAAAAATGAGAATTCTTTAATTGAATTTAAGAATGTTGCTTTAGCATATGGTAATAGGTTGATACTAGATAATATCAATTTTAAAATTAATCATGGTCAAATATTTGGTATGCTTGGCCCGAACGGAGTTGGAAAATCAACAATATTTAATCTTATTACAGGACTAATAAACCCAAAAAGTGGTATAATCAAAATAAATGGCGAAGATGTAACGAAATATCCAATTTATCTAAGGACAAAAAAATTTAAAATTGGTTATATGCCTCAATATGGAGGATACTTTAACGACCTAACTCTTTATGATAATCTTAAGGCAATAAGTGAAATTGTAATTGATAACAAAGCTTATCAATTGGAGAGAATTAATTATTTAATTTCTAAATTTGAACTCGATCATTTAAAGGATATAAAAGCAAAATTTTTATCAGGTGGACAAAAAAAAAAATTAGTTATTGCACTTTCGCTTTTGAGTGAGCCTAAAGTTTTACTATTAGACGAATGTTTTGCAGCATTAGATGTATTGACTATAAAAATGCTTCAAGAAATAATTGTTAATTTACAACAAGAAAACCAGATAACTATTTGTATATGCGATCATCAAGCTAGAGATCTTTTAGCTTGTGTTGATGTCGCTATGATTTTAAATAATGGAAAAGTAGTTGCACAAGATACTCCATCAAATTTAGTAAAAAATATAAGTGCAAGAAATGCTTACTTTGGTGAAAGTTTTAAATTTAATTAACCAAAAATGTCCAACTCATTTATTATCAAAAATAAAATAAAAAAATTTAACAACGTAATTAGTGTGCCAGGAGATAAAAGTATCAGTATCAGATGGATTTTATTTTCATCGCTAGCAAATGGAGTTTCAAAAGCTCAAAATTTATTGATGTCAGAAGATGTAATAGCAACCCTAAATACAATAAAAAAATTAGGCATAAAAACTAAATTAAGTAAAAATTACTGCAAAATTTATGGAGAAGGTTTAAATGGTTATCAATACAAAAAAAACCTTGTTATCAATGCAAGAAATTCAGGAACTCTTGGTAGACTTATTCTTGGTTTTTTAATAAATACACCAAAATCTATAAGATTAATTGGTGACAAAAGTTTATCAAAGAGGGATTTTAGAAGAATTTCAGAACCTCTAAGTAAATTCGGTGCAAGTTTCAAATTAAATAACAAGAAAAATTTACCTTTAACAATATGTGGATCTTCGCATTTAAAACCCATCAAATATTTTGAGAAGAGAGGTTCTGCACAATGTAAAAGTGCAGTAATATTAGGTGCTATTAGAACAGAAGGTACAACTGTAATTAAAGCAAAAAAATCAAGAAACCATACCGAACTTTTGTGTAAACATCTTGATCTGCCAATAACTATTAAAAAAAGTAAAACTTATGACATAATTAAAATTAAAAAAGTTAAAAAAATTAAAAGTTTAAATTATAAAATTCCATCAGATATCAGTTCAAGTGCTTTTTTTATTGCCTTAACTGCTTTAAATCAAAATTCGAGTCTGGTAATAAAAAACGTAAACGTAAACCCATCTAGAATTGGAATAATTAAAATTTTAAAAAGCATGGGTGTAAAAATTACTTTAAGAAATCAAAAAAATTATAAAGGAGAAAAAAATGCTGATATTTATGTCAGAGGCCCAAAAAAATTAAAATCTATTAATTGTCCGATAAAATTTAATAGTAAAGCAATAGATGAATTTTTAGTTATTTTCCTTGTTGCTGCCAAAGCTGAGGGTATTTCTTATTTTAAAAATTTAGCGGAATTGAATCAAAAAGAAAGTCCACGGTTAATTTGGGGAGCAAAAATACTTAGAATGATAGGTATCAAAACCATTACAACAAAAAATTCAATTAAGATTTATGGTAATCCAAATCTGAAAATACAAAAAAAAATTGAAATTAAAAATTATTTGAAAGATCACAGAGTTTTTATGACAAGTGTAATTGCTGCTTTATCTTTTGGGGGGATATGGAAAATACATGATAAGGATTCTATTAAAACTTCCTTTCCATCTTTTTTAAATCTTATTAAAAAAATTAATTAATGAAAAAAAAATTTCTTAAAATAGCAATTGACTCACCAGCTGCAGCAGGTGCTGGCACATTGGCGAAAGCAATATCTAAACATTATAATCTTTATTATCTTGATACAGGTAAAATTTATAGAATGATTGCCTATATCAAAATAAAATTTCCAAAAAAATTTAATCAAAATTTTTTAAAAAAGATTGTTGATTCTATAAAAATAAAAGATCTTGTAGATAAAAAATTATTATCAGATAAAGTTGGTAGTGAAGCTTCAATTATATCTAAAGATAAAAAAATAAGAAAATTAGTGCACTCGTTTCAAGTAAATTGCGCTTATAATCCACCAAAAAAATATGATGGATCCTGTTTGGATGGAAGAGACATAACTTATAAAATAGTGCCAGATGCAGACTTTAAATTTTATATAACCGCCAACTTAAAAACAAGAGCATTGAGAAGATATAAAGAGCTAAAAAAATTAAATAAAGAGATATCTTATCAAAATGTCCTTAAAAGTATTAAAAAACGTGATAAAAGTGACTTTAATAGAAAGATTTCTCCCTTAAAGAAAACGAAAGATTCGGTATTGCTAAATACTACGAAACTTAATAAAAGATCCTGCTTTTTAAAAATAAAAAAAATTATAGACAAAAAACTAAATAGTTAATGGAAATTTATAAAGACTTATCAAACCCAGCTACACAGGAATTTGAAAAATTACTAAACAGCCAACTTTCTAAAATTCAAATTGAAGAAGGAAAAATTATTAGTGGTAAAATAAATAAGATAACTGAAAAATTTGTATTTTTATTTGTTGAAGGTTTAAAAAGTGAACCAGTATTAGATATCAATGAGTTAAAAAGCATGGGTTTAGGTGAAAAAATAAAAATTGGAGAGACAATACCTGTTTTGCTAGAAAAAATTGAGGATAAAAATGGTGAAGTTTTAGTTTCAGCAAATAAAGCTCAAAAAATTAAGGGATGGGATAAACTAGTTGAAGCTTACGAAAAAAGTGAGCCAATTATGGGTAAAATTACATCAAAATGTAAAGGTGGATGTATTGTTGAACATATTGAAACTGGATCTTTAATGTTTTTACCAGGTTCACAAATCAGCGACAAACCCCTTAAAGATATTAGTCATTTAATGAATGAGCCACAGAAATTTGCATTGATAAAATTAGATAAAGTTAGAGGAAATGCATGTGTATCAAGACGAGAAATAATTTCTTCTTTCAAAAAAGAGGATAAAGCAAAAATAATCGATAAATATAAAGTTGGAGATATTATTAAAGGAGCAGAAGTTAAAGGATACAGTTCATTTGGATGCTTTTTTAATGTTAATGGAGAATTAGATGTATTGGTTCACTTACAAGAAATCTCTTATTCTAGAGTTAACCATCCAGATGAGGTATTCAATATAGGTGAAAAGCATGACTTAAAAGTAATTTCAGTAGATAAAGAAAAACTACAGGTAGGATGCTCGGTAAAACAACTTTCACCAGACCCTTTTGAGCATATTGAAAATTATGAATTGAATAAAATTTATAAGGTTAAAGTCGTCAAGCTAATGGACTTTGGTGCATTTTGTGAACTTGAGCCAGGCCTAACAACACTTCTTCACTCAAGCGAACTTAGCTGGACTAAAAAAAATCTATCGGCAAAAAAAATGTTTAGGGTGGGAGATGATATTGATTGTGTAATTACAGAAATAGATAAAGAAAAAAGAAGAGTTGCTATAAGCCACAAGTTAACACAAGAAAATCCTTATAAAACTTTTGAAAAAAAATATTCTGTTGGTGATGAAGTTAATGGTGAAATTGTTAATAAAAATGAATATTCTTTATTCGTAAAAATTGAGGATTTAGATGTAGATGCCTTCCTACACTGTAATGACTTAACCTATCTTAATAATGGTGAAGAGGAACTTAGTAAGCATAAAAAAGGAGATAAAATACTTGTAAAAGTTTTAGAAATAAAATCAAATGATCAAAAAATTAGGGTTGGACTAAAACAAACTCAAGCTGATCCTTTTGATTGGTTTAAGGATAAAAATAAAAACCAAACAATAACTGTAAAGGTCATTTCTACAGATAATAAAGGTTTAACTGTAAGACCTGAAGGTTGTGAGATGGATTTTCAAATTAAAAAATCAGCAATAGCAATCAATGCAGCAGATGCTCGTCCAAGTAGATGGACAGGAGGAGAAAAGCTAGATTGTGCCATTGCAGATTTAGATTTTGATAAAAGAAAAGTTACACTGAGTATTAAACTATTGGAAGAAATTGAAAAAAAAGAAGCTTTAGAAAAATATGGATCTGAAGGTTCTGGTAAAAATTTACCATTTTCTTCACTATCAGAAGATTTGAAAAAGAAAAAAGATAAAGAATAAATAAAGATTTAAATTGGCTATTGTAAAATCAAAGCTTTTAAAACAACTCTCAAAAAATTATCCCAATTTTCTTAAAAAAGACCTGGAGAAGCTCACAAATATTATTCTTGAAGACATAAAGAAATCATTAAAAAGAGGAGATAGGGTTGAATTAAGAGGATTTGGTATATTTTCAACTAAAATTCAAAAAGAAAGAATTTCCAGAAATCCTAAAACTGGAGAAAAAGTAAATACACCAACAAAAAAAACTATTCACTTTAAAATGTCAAAGGATTTATTTAAAAAATTAAATAATGAAAAATAAAAATATTTTTATTGCTTGTGATACTTCCAGCCTAAAAGAAATTAAGAAAATTATTAAACAAATTTCTAAGACTAAACTTAAAATTATTCCAAAATTTGGTTTACAATTTTTTTACTCCAAAAATGGAAGAAAATTTTTAGAAAATTTTAAGTATGATTTTTGGCTTGATTTAAAAATTAATGATATTCCACAAACAGCATTATCAGCAATAGATAGTCTAAAAGATCTAAAAAGATGTAAGTATATAACTGTCCATGCAAATGGTGGTCTTGAAATGTTAAAAGTTATTAAAAAAAAATCAAAATCGATTAACAAAAATTTAAAAATACTTGGTGTTACAATTCTAACAAGTCTTGATAACAAATCTATTAAAGAGATAGGATATACAAAATCGATAGAACAACTTGTATTAAAACAAGCTCGTTTAATAAAAAAATCAGGTTGTGATGGTATAGTTTGCTCTGCTAAAGAAGCTAAAATGATTAACAAAAGATATAAAAACTTATTTATTGTGACTCCTGGAATAAGATTGCCAGGTGACAGCGCAAATGATCAATCAAGAGTAATGACACCTAAGGATGCTTTTAAAAATAAAGTTTCTGGTATAGTAATGGGGAGATCATTAATTAAAGGAAATATCAAAAATAATATTCAAAGATTAATTGATCACTTAAATAAATGATCAAAGGTTCTAAAATCTGTGGTGTCTCTGATCCAGACACTCTAAATTTTATAATTAATCATAGGTACCCACCTCAATTTATTGGTTTCATTTGTAATTATAAAAAGAGTCCGAGATATGTTGAAATTAGAAAACTAAATGAATTATTAGTAATAGATAAAAAAAAATCTAATTTTGTTGCAGTGCTAGTAAGACCAGATGAAGATATTTTAGAAAAAATTAAGCATCTTCCTTTTGACTATTATCAAATTTATAACTGCACACCTGAAGAGATTAAATCGATTAAAGAGAGATACAAAAAAAAAATTATTACTGCTTTAACTATAAAAGTAGAAGCCGATGTTCAAAAATACCATGTTTTTTCTGAAGTGACTGATATTTACTTATTTGATAGCAAGGGTTACGAAAAAAGTATGGCGTTTGATCATGAGCTTATTCATAAAGTAAAGATTAATAAACCATTAATGATTGCAGGAAACATTCAAATAGATGATGATCTTGAAAATTATAAAAAAATAGCAGATATTATAGACATATCTGGAGGTCTAGAAACTTCTGGAATAAAAGATAAATCCAAAATAGATATATTTTTAAATAAAGTAAAAAGAGTACAATATGAAACTTAAAAAAGGTATTCCATTAATTGATCAGCACAATAAACATGGTTTTTGGGGTGGTAAATTTGGAGGGAGCTTTATTCCTGAAACTTTAAAAAAACCTGTAGAAGATTTAACAGTTGAATTCAAAAAATTAAGAAATGATAAAAAGTTTTTAAAAAAACGAGATTTTTATTTCAGGAACTATGTTGGAACCCCTACTTCATTCGTAAAGTTAGATAACTTAACTAATCATTTAGGTGGTGCTCAAATTTGGGCAAAGGTTGTGTCTGAAGCAAATGGAGGTGCGCATAAAATATACAATGCTACCGTACATGCGCTTATTTGTAAAACGATGGGTAAGAAATATATTGTTGGTGATACTGGTGCTGGTTATGCAGGAAAAATGCTTAGTATGGCTGCTAAAAAATTTGGCCTTAAGTGTAAGATATTTATGGGCGCAAAAGATATTAAAAGACAAAAACCTAATTGTGATGCTATGAGAAAAAATGGAGCTGAAATAGTTCCGGTTTATTCAGGAAGCCAAACACTGGTGGATGCTGTTAGTGAATGTATGAGATATTGGGTATCTAATTGTGATAATACTCATATGTGTGTTGGA
>MDTC01125898.1_pt1 | contig 19764 bp, 16 predicted proteins | sample 811181 | NCBI WGS metagenome assembly MDTC01 (sample SAMN05326644, study PRJNA326480) | marine metagenome | isolation source: seawater | place: Pacific Ocean: North | collected 2011 | reverse complement strand
TGGATATGTTGCAGTGACAGTAGCTAACGTTTTTTGTTTATTATGAAAATCGATAAGGTTTTTAATATTTATATCCGCTACACCATCTCCATAAGTTAAGCAAAAGGACTCTTCATTTTTTACATAATCACTTACTCTCTTTATTCTGCCACCAGTCATTGTGTCTTCGCCTGTATCTACAAGAGTGACTTTCCAAGGTTCTGAATTTCCCTCATGAACTGACATTTTATTGGAGACCATATCAAAAGTAACATCTGCCTTGTGAATATAATAATTTGCAAAGTATTCTTTTATTACAAATCCCTTATAACCACAACAGATAACAAAGTCATTAATTCCATATGATGAATAAATTTTCATAATATGCCAAAGTATAGGCATACCACCAATTTCAATCATTGGTTTGGGTTTAAGATCTGTCTCCTCTGATATTCTGGTACCAAGACCGCCTGCTAATATAACTGCTTTCATAAATCTCAACCTATATTTAATGTCAAAAAGTATTTTTTGAAATTTTAAAACTATAATTAAAATGAATATTATTTACAGAATTATATTATTGTACTTTAATAGTAACAGCACTATCCATTAATCTTCATTCTTAGTACTTATTTTAAGATTGTGAATTCCATAAATAATTTTTCTTGGATCTCCATTATTTATTGGTTTTCCTGTTGTAAGAACTCTAAGCTTGTTAATACCTTTTTTTAAAGTAATTTTAGTAACAAATTCTATTGACGGTTCAGAAACATCAATTTCTTTATTCAAAGATTCAATTAAATCATTGGATACCTTTACAGTAAAAACTTGATTGCCAGGATTTGAAATATTAAAACTCAGTTTAACAATTTTCACATCCATATCTTTATTATAAACATTGATGGAAAAATCACCAGAAACCCATTGCAATATACCTTTATTAGAATATTCAGGTGGATGAATTCTTCCTTCGTTGAAAATAAAAAGATCTTTTTTCCTAAATTTTTCATGATTAATATTAATAGATTTGTGAGGGATTCCTTCAAAATTTAAAAGTAACATCACATCAATAGGTACATTATGAGTGAAAATTAAATTTTCATTTTGATTGTATGATTTTGTGACTTTACCTTCAATATAAAAAGGGTTTCCTGAAAGTGTACTTATGTACAAAGAATTAATTTTCCCAAAAAAAGCCTGTCCGTTCTTGCCATTAACCTTATCTACGTTAAAACTTGAAAACCAAACATCTTTTTTAGGTATAAATTTGATTATATTTTTTTCTACATTAATTTTATCAAAAGCACCATCATTAAAACAATCACTAAAATTAACGAGGCCTACTTCTCCAATAGCATAATTTTGATTTAAGAAATCACAAATATTAAATTTAATGTTAAGTTGTTTAAAATATGACCATTTCCAATCATTAGCATGCCTCATAGATCTTATAAGAAGGTCATCACTATCAACTTCACTCATCAGACCTTTTGATATGGATAATGTTTGAAGTTCCTGAGGGAATTTATGAGCAAAATTAGTTTGCAAAGCTACAAATCTATTTGTCGATGTATTTAAAATCAAAAAAAATGCAAGAGTGATAGATAAAATGCTTAAACATATTTTTTTAGCGAAAGAATCTTTAAATAATTTGCTTAATTTATATACGATTAATGAAACTGCAATGGCAAAACCAAAGTATTGATAATAAACAGTTATATATCCATAGCCAAACCCAGAGGAAATTATCTCATTTTGATGAGAAGAGAGCGCAGCAGGGATTACTGGAAAAATAAATAATATTAAACTTGAGAAAAATAAAAAATTAAATTTCCTTTTTTCAATTTCATGATTGCTTAGTTTTATTAAAATTTGAAATAAAATGACAGCACTAAAAAATAAAACAACATAATCAAAGAAATATAAATTAATTTCTATATTAGAGTAGTTAGCAAATAAATAAGAAAAAGGAAATGCTGAGGTAAGCTGAATTAAAAAAGCTTGAGTAAATAATAAAAAATTAAAAGATGAGAAGGTTGGATATGCATTAATTGATTCAGCAGGAAAAGAAAATTCAGCTATTATATAAAAAATAAAATATAAAAAAATAATTAAAATATGACCAAGAGATTTTTTAAATACAAAAACTAAATTGGGTTTATGGAAAAAACATAAAAGAAAATATAGAGGAGTTAATACAATGTTTATCTCATAGGAGCCTATAGACCAAGTAAAAAGAAATAAAGAGATAAATAAAAATATTAATTTATTATTCTTAAGATATTTATCAAAAGCTAAAAGAGAAAGGAAAAATATTACTGCTAAATATGGTAGTAAATGAGATGGAAAAATTAATATTGGATCATGCCAATTTCTTAATTGAATTGATACTAAAATAATAAAAGACGCAAGAAATATAAATGATTTATTTTTTATTATGCTATAAAAAAATTTATAAAATAGCGCTATTGATAAAAAAACAAATCCTATTGTAATAACTTTAATGTAAAGATAAGAATCAAAGTAATAAAAAACTGGGTATATAAAAAAATAACTTAATAAAATTCTTTTATTATTCAAAAACCAGTCTCTTGTCTGAGACAAAATAAGTTCACGAAGAGAAATGGATTCGTCTATCATTCTTCCGGCTATTTGGGTATTATATGAGTCATCACCGTTAAATCCTGTATAAATAAGGATATGAAGTAAATAGCTGACAAAAAAGAAAATCAGAAGATAATCACTTTGAATTAACTTTTTAAAAATTCTTAACATAATTTATTAAATTTAATATTAATCTCAATGGATGATATAAAAAAAATCTCTAATGACATAAGAAAGTCTACAATAAAATTGTGTTATCTACACAATGCCTCACATGTTGGAAGCTCTTTATCCGTAATTGATATTTTATCAGTGCTTTACTCTAAAATACTTAATTTAAGTCCAAAAAATATTAAAGATTCAAATAGAGATAGAGTCTTTTATAGTAAAGGTCATGCTGCAGCGGGTTTTTATGCAACTCTAGATTATTTCGGCTATTTAAAAAAATATAAATTATTTGAAGATTACACAAAAAATGGATCTTTTTTTACATCACATATTAACCATAAAATTCCAGGAGTAGAAATATCAACAGGATCATTGGGCCATGCACTCCCAATTTCGCTTGGAGTCGCTAAAGCACTTAAAGTTAACGAAAGAGCAAATAATGTTTATACAATAATATCAGATGGAGAGCTTCAAGAAGGTTCAAACTGGGAGGCTATTCTTCTAGCGCCAAAACATGAATTAGATAATCTTTATTTAATTATTGATTACAATAAAATACAGAGTTTTGGGAGGATTGATGAAATTGCTCCTCTAGATCCTTTAGTTGATAAATTTAAATCTTTTAATTGGGATGTAATAGAAATAGATGGGCATAATCACAAGGATATATGCAATTCCCTACAAACTGAAAATAATAATAAGCCAAAAGCAATAATTGCTCATACTATTAAAGGTAAAGGGGTTGATTTTATGGAAGATAAATTGGAATGGCATTATAAATCCCCAAATAGTGAGCAATATAAAAATGCAATCCAACAACTTGATAAATAATGCGTAATTCATTCATCAACCAATTAACCCATGAGGCACAAAATAATAAAAAGATTTTTTTATTATGTGCAGATCTTGGTTACTCAGTTCTCGAGACATTTAGAGATAAATTCCAAGATAGATTTATAAATGTGGGTGTATCTGAACAAAATATGGCAGGCATAGCAGCGGGAATTTCAATGGAAGGATACAATGTCTTTATTTATTCACTAGGTAATTTTCCTACATTAAGGGCGCTTGAGCAAATTAGATATGATATTGCTTATCCTAAAAGAAATGTAAAGATCATTACAGTTGGTGCAGGTTTTGCATATGGGCCTCTTGGAGTTTCTCATCATGCAACCGAAGATATATCAATCATGAGATCAATACCAAATATTCTTACATGCTCACCTTGTGATCCTGAAGAGTCATTGAATATTGCTTCACTGCTTTGCAAATATGACGGCCCTGCTTATATTAGATTAAACAAGAATGGTGAGGAAAAAATTACTTCGTCTAATAATAAGCTAAAAATAGGTGACATTTCTCAAATTAATAATGGTAATCACACTGCTATATTTGCAACAGGAGCAATCATTTCATCAGTTTTAACTGAAGCAAGAAACAAAAACGTATCTGTTTACAGTTTTCCTTTTATAAATAATATTGACGAAAAAAAGCTTATAAAAATAATAAATAAATACCATCATATTATTACAATTGAGGAAAATCAGTTGAACGGTGGTTTTGGTAGTATGATTCTTGAGAAAACTAATGATTACAAAAACAAAGGATTAATAGACGAAAAATTAAAGATTGAACGTGTTGGTATCAAGGATGAGTTCTTAGATTATTCCGGTGATCAAAAATATTTAAGATCTAAAGCTAATTTAACAATTACAGACCTACTTTAACAACAAAGGAAAAGGTTTTAAATTTTTATAGCTAAGAAAACGCTCGTCAGTAAATTCTATAAAATTAAATTCATTATTTAGTTCGAGGTCATATATTTCATTATCTTTGAGATCATAGTATCTAATTTTTTTTGTATTTAATCGTTTGATATTCATTTCATCATCTAATTCTATAGTATTTATTTTTGCTAAAATCATTCGCCCGTCTTTTCCATACTTCCGATCAATATTATAAGTTAAAACCCACGCGTCCTTTAATGAAAGATCAAATATCGAAGCTTCATTTGTATTCGAAAGGCAATCTAAATAATTATCACCACCATCAATTGCTCTTTGATCAATTTTTGCTAACTCACAAGTATGAAATTTTTTTCCAATGATCGTTGCATATGACCAATGATAGTCTGCAGGGACAAGCATATATCTATATAGGTAGGAATTATCATTCATTTGAGAAAAAAAGTCTTTTGAATGTGCTGCTTCAATAATTTCTCTTGGGTATTTGTATGTTGCACCAAGTTTTTTGACAACTTTATTATTTAAACCCAAGTTAGTTACAAACAAAGTGACGATAATTGGAACAAAAAGAAATAGTCTTAACTTATTGTTGATAAATTTAATAATAAAATAAATAAGAAGAATTGAGACGCCAAAATATTGAATAAAAACTGATAGATATGTTGAACCAATACCCATCTTTACAAGATAATCTTGGTGACCACTCATACTTACAATTGTTGCAGGAATAATAATTAGAAATAATCCAATTAATATAAAAACTTTACTAAGTTTTATATTTGAGTGATTTGATATCTTTTTTAAATGAAAAATAATTATTACTAATAGTAATAAATTAAAAATATCCTTTAATGAAAAATGTAAGCTTCCTTTTATATCAGAAAACCAATTTACTCCAGGAAACCCAGCTAAAACTTGAATAAAAAGTGCATGAAAAAAAAGCTTCAAATCATCTACATGCGGATTTGAAAAAGGATAAGTTCCCTCTGGATGAATACTTGTTTTAATGATAAAAAACTTTAGATAAAACATAAATAAAATAAATAAGAGACTAATTAATGCATAAGGCAACATTTTAAATATAGATTTTTTAAGATCATTATTTTTTAAGAAAGCCATTAGGAAAAAAATAACAAATAGAGGATAAGCTAACTCATATATTGAAAGGGCGCATGTATATATAAAAACTGAACAAATACTTAGCAATTTATTTGTTTTTTCAAGTGATATTAAAAAAATTAAAAGTGATATTTGAATAAGTAAAAATTGAAATGGTATAAAAAAACCATAAGCTAAAACTGGATCATGAGCGAAATGATATTGAATGATTAAAGGAAAAACCAAAATGGATAAAAGGGCAAAATCCGATGATTTAGTTAAATTTTTGTTTATAAAATAAAAAATAATGAAGTTAATATGAAGAACTATTAGACCAATAACTTTAACGGCAAAAGTACTTGTAAAAAAATAGAATAATGAATAAATCCAGATCCAATTTAAAACAAATATTCTTCCGGCCCCAAATATCCATCCATTTATTTCAGCAATTGTCCTGTCAAAAAGAGTTGTATTAGAAAATATTAATGAACCTTTTATTGAGCTATTGTATGCATCGTCTGCTAAGTGTCCTGTATTCAATATTGAGGAGAAAAAAAATAAGGATAACCCTATAAAAATTAATAATTTTAAATACTCATAATTATTTTTTAAAAAGTAATTGATCATCAATTACCCGAATCATTAAGAACAAAATTTGATATTCCAAAAGTAAGTCTTCTATTATCTCCATTGCCAGCCTTCCTTGGCCAACGATTTGATTTTATTCTTATATAATTTTTACCAGGTAGAATATCCATATCAACTGGTCCAAATTTAATTCGTTCACCAACAGGGATATTTATTATTTTAAGTAATTTTTCATTATTAAAAATTTTAACTTCACTTTCTCGTAATGAAAAAATTTCAAAAGATAACTTCCTCTTTATGGTATCTTTATTGAAACTCCTTATAGCTATATCAGCCATACTTTTTCTTGCCCAACGATGGGTTCCTTCATCATTTGACCAAGATGAGCTTACGTTATTTTTAGTGAAAGAAATAACGGGCTCGCTGTCCTCATAAGAAGGTTTCAATTGAAATGCAACATAGTCTTTAGATTCAGCTAAAATATTAATATGTTCTTTTAATTTATTTGTTAGCCAAAAAGCTTTATCCTCAAAACCTTTTCGATTTATAACTATTGCATTAAATCCATATATTTGTAGCTTTTTTACCATTTGCTCAGGACTCAATTTTTCAATATCAAACTGCCATTCAGAGTCACCTCTACCTTTATTTGATCCATAACTAAAGTGAAGGGAATTGGAATTAATATATAGTCTCAGTGGCTCATAATCTCCCATAGAGTGAATTGGCCCTACTTCAGGAAACTGCATGACCGGTAACATAAAAACTTTACCATTTGGGTTAGCATTTTCTATTTTTTTTACAAAAGCCTCATCATCATTTATCATCTTTTCTATTGGATTTGGTAAGGAAGGTTTTGCTTTTATTCTTGGGGCAAGCTGTTCAAACCAGACACCGTAAATAATAATTATTGAGATAAAAAAGGCAGCATGATTTGAAATATTTTTAGATAAATATCTTAGTGTATAAATAGTTACAATTGCTAAAATAAAAATACTTAAACGATTTGTTGCTCTTAAAAAAGTGAACCCAGCAGTTCCAAACATAAGATTTATTCCACCTACAATTGAGAATAAAACAATCCAAATCGAATGCCAATAATGAACGGATACATTTATAAATTTACCCTTTAACGCCTCTAATGAATTGATTACCACAAATATAGCTAAAGAAAAGAGACCAAAAAAACCAAGATAAGGACTCCAATATTCTCCTTTTAAATAGGCTTTATCGTAATATACCCATCTACTAAATTCAGTAAACCAAGTCCCTCCTCCAGGAGCAAAAATCATGTCAGGAATTTTAAGAGCATATAGCTCTAAAGATGCCAAATTTCTTCCAGAAAATGCTTGATTAGAACCATTGAATATTCCATATAATAAAGTATCTAAATTTACGAGGAAAAACCCAATAGATGTGATGAATATTAAACATAAGGGCATGCGTATGTGGTCAAATTTTTTATTTAAATAAAAATATAAAACTGCAAACAATAAAAGTTGACAATACATAATTGAATAATATGGGTTTAATATTCCTGCAGTAAAAGAAATAATTGCTGCAACATAAAATTTTGATGAAGATAAAAAAGTTGTTTTTTTGTTATAGACCCATTCTAAAATCATGAGTAATAGAGGGATATGCCAACAAAAACCAACAACAATGTGACCTAGGCCTCTTATGAATATGAAATGTGAAAAAGCAAACGCTAAGGCACCACTAAAAGCTAAAAAAGCATTTACTTTGTAATATTTACAAACCATCCAAAAAGATATTCCAGCAAGAAGATGTGAAAAAAGTAAAAGAATATTTGTTGCTGGATAAAGACCAACAAATTTGGCTATCTGGCCCGTTACAAAGAAAATTATATCTTCTGTAATTGGATAATCATTCCAATTTGCAACAGAAGGTGCATTTAAAAGACTTACAAATTTAAATCCAAGCAATGAAAACTCATCAAGCATATAAGCCTTGATAATCGAAAGTGCAAACCAAAGATCACCGCCATAACCTAGTGGTACTTTCCAAGCACTCAAGTTAGTTAGATGAAACGAAAGAGAAAAAAGAATAGTAACTGAAAGAATTAGTAAGATTAGCTGTGAAAAAAAACTAAATTTTGGACTAAATTTATTCTTAAAAAACATAAGTATTTTTTGTAGTGTAGGATTGATAAGTCATTAACTAATATTTCGATATTTAATTTATTAATTTCGATAATAACATGCAAATAATTTTTTATTCAGCTTATCAAATAGTTATTTTTTTATATATAAATTTGTTTTTGAAGCAACCCAGCCAGGATAAAACCATTGGTAACCAATTTCTTTTGAATCTATGAGGTCATAATTTTCATTTAATAATTTTTCGAATTTATTAAAACTTTCTGGCCCTCTCCAATCGGCAAATCGATATAAATAGGAGTCATCTGTAATGACATAATCAAATTTTCTCGATTTAATGCTGCTAAACAAATCATCCCACCTATTATAGTAAGCTATATGATGCCAATTAACGTTGTTCAATGGAGACGAAGTTTCAAGTTCTAAATGAATCAAATGATCTCTTTCTGAAGCAACAAAGATACTTGAATTAGAATCTAATGAATATTTATTTTTTAAATAAGCAACTTGTTCAAGTTTATTTATCCATATAGGCTTTATTTTCTTATTTTTCATTTCTTGTTCTGATAGCCATAAACTTGAATTATTTGCATGGTTTGGGATTTCAAATTCTTTTATATCAATATCTAATAATTTAGTAACAAAATTAGATGTATGGAAAAAAGAGCTATTTGAGGAAATAGAAATAAAGAAAATAGAAGAAAAAAAGATTAAAGGTAAGTTTAAAAGTATAAAGTTTGTTTTTGAATTTATTTTATTATAAGAATAAATAAAAATACTATACCCAACGGGAAGTAAAAAAATTGAGAAAGCTAATGTTGAATGATGGCGCGAGCCGTAAGACATTAATCCAAAAGTAAGTATAGATATAAATATAGGTATTAGGAAAAATTTGTCTTTTGATGTTTTGTAATTCAAGAAAGAACAAAAAAATAACAATCCATTTATTGATAATAATACATACATGGTCAATGAATTATTAAAGAAAACTTCATGCTTTCTGAAACTCAATTGAGGTTCAAAAAATTGGTGAAAATTAACAATTTGATCAGTGCTGTAAACAAAAAAAGTTTGAACAGATATTCCAAGGAATAGAAGAATTAAAAGGAATCTAAAGATTGAAATTAAAAAGAAAGATATTTCTCTTTTAGACCATGATTCAATAAAAAAAAGTATAAGAAAACTTAAAAGACAGGGTATACCAGAATCTATGTTCCATAAACACAGAATTGATATTAAAGATAAAGAAGTTAAAGCTGAAATTTTTTGATTTAAATAAAAATAAACTATTACTAGAGAAAATACTGGGATGAAGATACGAATAGGATTGTATTGAAAATATAACTCCCCAGGCCAAACAGCTCCAAAAAAAGTAAGCAAAAAGAAAACACAAATGAAGGAAATTGATGCATAAAAATAACTTTTTAAAATTTTAAACAAACATAAAAAAATTGCACCGAAAGAAACGGCAGATATACTTGCAAAAATCATATTTATTGACGTAATTGACAAACCCATTATTTTTAAAAAGGGTACGATAAAATATGGGTAATATCCATATTGACTCTGGCTTTCAACTGGCAAATATGATCCATAAAATAAATTAATTATAGGCATGACTACAACTCCATAATTTAAATTATTAGCCATGTATCTAGAATCAATATCAATGGCATACATTGAAAAAACATAGGCAATAATAAAAATTACAATAAAAACTATAAATCTGTCTATTAATGCACTTTTAATTGACATGAAATTTAACAAGATAAGAAGCAATAAAATAAATAAGTGCTTAACAGAAAAGAAGGCAAGGCTCCTGTCATAAAATCCATTTTGTTTGGAAAAATATTCTTGGAAAGCACCAAAATAAATACAAAATATAAATAAAATTGAGTAAAAAAATATATTTAATAAATAATTAAATTTATTTTTTTTAATATCAAGATAATTAGTTTGAATAAAATATAATGTGGAGAAAAAAAATAAAGATAGAAAAATTATGTAATCAAAAAAACTAAAATAATGTATTTCAAACTTATTAGTCAGAAATGGTAATAGGAATGAAATAAATAGAATAGCTAAAGGTGTTAAAAGAAATTTTATTTTAAACAAGTTAAATTAAACCTTTTGTATTTTACTTATTAAATCCATAAAAGACTTATTCCATGATGGTAAATTAATATGCTTTAGGGGATATGGATTGTCTATGTCAGAAATAATTTTTTCTACTAAGTCAGAGCTATTCTTGTTATCAAAAAAAATTACACTTTGAGAAAATAATTCCTTAAATGTTGAATTATTTGAACAGAATACCTTAATATTCTTACTCAAAGCTTCTGCTATTCCAAGACCATAGCCCTCATAAAATGATGCATTAATTAAAGCATAAGAGCTCTCATAAAAATACAATAGCTCCCTGTCATTAACATCATCTAATAAAAAAATATTTTTGTTAAAATATTTTGATAATTTTATTTTTTTAATAAGATTCTTTTGTTTCCATTCATTGTTATATATAAAAATTAAGTTTAAGGTTTCTTTTTTTACTTTTCGTGTATTCAAAATTGTCTCAAATACATCAAAAATATATTCATTATTCTTTCTTGGTTCTATAGATCCAACAACCAAATAATTCTTTATATTTAGTTTTGAAGTTACATTTATTGGAAGATTCTTTATGTCCAAAGAGGTATGATCATTACCAAGATAAAAATAATCAATAATAAGATTATTATTTTTGACATTAATAATATCTTTATTAATTAAATCCTGAAGTTCATTACAAATAGTTCTTGATATACATAAGATAAGATCAGATTTTTTAAAACATTCATTCCAATATTTTTTAAACATAGTTACCAAGCCAGGATAAAAGTATTCTGGATGAAGATATGGACCGTTATCATAATAAATCGAAATTACTTTACCACCATTTTTTTTAAATTTATCAAGAAAATATAAATTAATTGGACCCCAATTTGCGTCAATATTTAAAAAATAAGACTCATTTACATTTGTATTACGAAAAAATTTATAGCAGGATATTTTAAATAAAATAAGACTATAAATTTCAAATAGACCAATCTTATTTAAAAAAATATTAAAAGTATTTTTTATAACACTAGGCACTCTTATTAACGTTTTTTTTTCAGATGATTTATTAATATCATTTAAATTTATGATGTAGGACTTAAAATGAACATTGTTATTTGATTCTTCTGTAAGCCTTCTAACTGTCCTTTGTATGCCTGTGTTAAAAGGGCTATTTAATGTAATTGTATTGTCAATAAATAAAGATTTCATTTTTTTAATCATCTTATTGTGAATATATACTTTAGTGATTTATTTAAACAATTAATTGATAATCTCACCGTGATGTAATTTAATTTGTTTATTGCACCATTTTTTAATTAAGTCCTGTTCATGACTTGCTATGATTAATATGGATGAACTATTTATTAAATCTTTCATTTTGTCGTTTGCTTTCTCTTTAAATTCTTCATCACCAACACTTAACCATTCATCAATAATAATAATATCTGATTTAATTGATGCCATTATGGAGAAACTCAACCTCATTATCATTCCACTAGAATAGGTTTTAACTGGCATATAAAGATACTTTCCAAGTTCAGAAAATACACTTATATCTTCAATTTTTTGATTTAGTTCATTTACTGATATGCCAAACAAAATCAAACGCATTTTTATATTTTCTACGCCAGTTGCTTCTAAATTCATTCCGTAATTTATATCAATGAATGGATTGATTGAGCCATTTATTTCAATTTGCCCCTCTCTGGGCGAAAGAATACCTGATATCAATCTTAATAAGGATGTTTTTCCTGATCCATTTGAGCCAATCACACCCAATCTATCACCACTTACTAAATTAAGATTAATTGATTTAAGCGACTCAACATGGTAAAGCCCACCATGTTTAATAATGTTTCCACCTGTAATCTTATCAAGAAAGACTTTCTTAAATGATTTCGAAACATCACTGTAAATAGGATAATCGAGGGAAACATTTGATAATTTGATAAATGCCATATTTATAACCAAAAAATAATTTTACTTCGATATTTGCCGATTACAAAACATGATAATACAAAAGTAAAAATCGTAAATAATAAAACAATATGGAAGGAATTGTCTGGCACTTCAAGTCCTAATAAAGGCTGGCGAAGCAATTCAATCCAATGAAATATTATATTCCATTCAATTAAATTTATATTTTTTTCAATAATACTTGCATGCCAAATTATTGGAGTTAGGAAAAAAATTAATTGCAATGAGAACCCAACTATATTGACTAGATCTCTATACCTAATTGATAATATTGCTAAAATAATACCAATTGAATTTATACTAATAAATATTAATAGAAGAGAGGGTAATGAAAGGTAAAGTAATTCGTTAAAATTAACATCTTTTTGGAAATAAAATAAAGCAATCGCAATCAAGGTTATATTGTGCAAGAAAATAATAAAATTTCTTGATGAAATTCTTAAAAGATAAGTAGAAATTGGAATCTTTATTTGTTTGACCAGCCCTTCAAATTCAATAAATGTTGAACTACTTTCTAAAATAGTTGTTTGAATCCAATGCCAAATAATGTATCCAATAGTAAAATATGGAACAAAAAATGATAAATCTGTGGATAAAATAATTGGCCATAATGAGCTTAATGTAAGAATAATTATGCCTATACCCAATGTAACCCACCATGGACCTAATAATGTTCTCTTATATCGCAGCAAAACATCCATATAAGCCAAATAAAACCATTTTGTTGGATATATCATGGAATTTAAATAATCATGTAATCCACTAATTATTTTCATAAAGGTTTAATTAATTCGTTAATTTTATTAAAATCAAAAAAATTATTAACTTCAGCCTTTATTGAATAAGGCTTTAAATTATTAATTTTTTTTAAGCTTGTGCATTTTATTTTTTTTTCTATTGTTGGATTAAAACTATCAGGATTTAACTCATCATCTTGCAGATAGTAACATGGTTTACCAAAATATTTAGCTTCACTAAATATTGAACCAATTTGATCAGTAAGTATAATCTGAAAGCCCTTTATAATATCTGTAGAAAATTTCGAACTTGGAATAATATCAATTCCATTATGATTTAAAAATTTTTCATACCTTTTGACGCCAGGCCAATCTGGAAACTTTATATAAAAAAAATTTTCATAATTTTTGATTAAATTAAAAAATTTTTCAGGTGTATATTTATTTTTAATAAAATTAAAATTACTGACAAAATACACAATTTTTTTATTCTTTTTGGGAAGATAAACAGAATTATTAATATTCTTTATCCAACCTAATGGAATCACTTTATCCTCTGAGACATTTAGCGGGTTCAAACCCTTTGAAGGACTAATAATAAAATCAAAGATATCATAGAAACATTGCTCACCACTATTTTTTGGACCATATGGTTCAGCTAAGTCATGAGGTATATATATAGATATTTTGGGTAAAAATGTGCAAATAATTTGAAGCGGAGAAAATAAGTTAGGAAAATCTGATGCATAAACAGGATCTATAACTGATAGAGTTGAAAAATTTAGCGTAAGGTGTGCTGATGTAATAAAAATAAAATTATGACGCTCAAACTCATGCATTATTTCTAAAATATTGTCATCACTTTTAAAATAAATAAATTCAGTTACATCATGGCCTTGATTTCTTAGAAAATTAGCTAAATTATTCAATACATATTCTGAACCCACACCATATAAAAGAATTTTCATACAATAAGCCTTGAAGTAATATCTTTAATTTTATTAAAATAATCCTTTTTTAATTCAATAGAATAATTAAATGATCTATATTCATTAATGTTAGATGTGTGAAGAAATCCATTATATTTAGGAAAATATAAGGAAAATACTTTTGTTATATTATTTGAATAAAATAAAAATAATTTCTTTTGATGATTATCAAAAATTATACGTAAACTATTCAACCCTTCTGATATATCATTAATTTCAAAACGTGAAATCACTTTATCCAACTTGCCATTAATAACATTTGTAAATGTAAATAGAATTTTTTTATTTCGTTTTAAAAAAATACACTCATGAAATGTATTAATTGATTTTTTAGATAAATTAAATCTTATGCTAAAAGAAGTTGATTTTTGTTTTGAGAGAAAAAAATTAATTGTAACAATTTGCTTACTTATTTTTTTATTTTTTATTAAGGATGTCCTATGAAAATGATTACCATGGGATATAATTTGTAACTTTTCATCTAGTCCACAACAGGTACCATGAGAAAACCATGGATAATCTAAAATTCTATCTGATGCAAATTTATAAATATTTATTGGATTAGGATGATTTGAAAATGTTGGGTTACCTGGTATAAAACCGTTTATTATAAATTTATTTTTTTTAAATGGTAACGAGGTTGACAAAAATTTTTGGGAATATAAATGCCTTGACTCAATTTCATTAAAACCAGCATCATGGAATATCTCTCTTAAATATTGTAGATTAATTTTTTGTAAGGTGAAAACTTTAATTGAAAAGATTTTATTTAAAAAAAATTTTTTAGAAAAGATATTTAATATATTTATCTCATTTATAAGAAATATTTTTATTTCAAAATTATTTTCTTTGAAAATATTTTTGTAATTATTGCTATTTATTAACCAAACTTTTTTAAAAAGAATAATTTGCAGTAAAAATTTAGTTGCATAATTATCTACTAAATAAATTTTATTTTTTTTTGCAAACATATGAAAAAAAATGAGTATTAACAAATTTATTTAATTTTTTCGGATAGATATCATGTATTTCTACATTAAAAATATCTTCTAAGAATTGATGCTCATCTTTGTGATAAGGATACCGTGCTGTATAAAGAGTTGTTAGTTCTTTAGAGAAATTATCAATAATTACTTCTTCTTCAATTCCACATTGATGTTTAATTATTAATATGGAATCTTTTTTCATCATATTTAATAAATATTCGTAGATTTTGTATGTATTTTCCTTATTGATTGAATTAATTACTCCAAATAATAAAATGATGTCGTATTTATTATTATTTCTTTTACAAAATTCTAATATATCTTCATTTACTAGATCTACTTTTCCATCGAGTAATATTTGCCTTATGAATGAAGGATTTTTTTCAACTAGAATTCTTTTTTTTATTGGGATATTTTTTTCAATTGCTTTTGTCAACTGTCCTGTACCCACTCCCAAATCAAGCAATGAATTAACATTTTTTTTACCTACAACTTTGAGTATATGATTAACATCAAATTCTAATCTTTCCTTATCGCCATGACGCGTAGGATCCTCTTCAATATTGGTAATATTTTTTTTGGACCAGAATTGTTGAGCTTTTTTTTCGTTAAAAATTTTCACTTATGATTTTTTTACTCTTTCCTTGATAATGCTACTTGAAATGTTTTCTGTTCTAGGTAATAAAATAAGGCGTATATCATTCTCAATAATATATTCGATTGATTTTATCCTATCCCCACTATGTAAATAATCATCTCCCTGAACTATTATATTTGGTTTGATTTTGTCCCAAAGGGCTCTTTGATCTGTATTTTCATAAACTATAACATCATCAATGAAACCAAGAGCTTTGATTTGCTCAATTCGTTCTTCAGTATTTAAAATTGGTAATGAGCCTTTCGATTTTTTTACAGAGTTATCCTCTTGAACACAACATATTAAATAATCCCCAATTTTTTTTGCTTGGGTAAGGATATTAATATGACCAAGATTTAATATATCGTATACACCTGATGACAGCACTTTTATCATTACTCTAACCTCCCATAATTATCTTCAAACCTTTCAATATCATCTTCCTCCAAATAATTGCCTGATTGAACCTCAATAATCTTAAGAATACTATCAGTTGTATTTTCTAGTCGATGCTTAGTGTTGATAGGAATATATGTTGATTGATCCTTCTCAATATTAAAAATATTTTCACCATTAGTAACTTTCGCTATTCCTTCAATTACTACCCAATGTTCGGATCTTTTTTTATGTAATTGTAAGCTCAATTTTTGATTAGGATTAACTTCAATACGTTTAATTTTGTAGCCTTCGCCTTGTTCTATAACTGTATAAGAACCCCAAGGTCTGTGAACCTTTACATGTGTCTCTTGAATTATCTTTTTTTCTATTTGTATTTCTTTTACAAGTTCTTTAACACGTTCTGAGTCTTCTCTTTTACAAACAAGAGTTGCATCAGGGGTATTTATAACGACTAATCCCTCAACATCAGATAAAGCAACAATACCTTGTTCATTTAAAATAATATTATTTTTACTGTTGAGAGATACTACATCTCCAAGAAGAACGTTTTTATCATTATTTTTTTGGATAAAATTGTAAATTGAGTCCCAATTTCCTAAATCACTCCATCCAAATTTACCAGGAACAACAGCAATATTTTTTGCATATTCAAGCAAACCATTATCAATCGATTCAGATTTTAGTGTCGAATAAACACTAGGTAAATCTATTGTGGGATCATGTTGTATGAATTTTAAAAATAAATCTTTTTGATATTCTTTTAGAAGACGAGAGAATACTTTGAATTTAAAAATAAACATTCCAGCATTCCATAAGAAACCGTCATTTACATATTGATTTGCTAATTTAAATTTAGGTTTCTCAGTAAATTTCTTTACAGGTAAAGATATATTTTTAGAATTTAAAAATATTTGTTTCTTTTGTGGTTCTATATAACCGTAAGCTTCTGATGGAAAAGTAGGAGTAATTCCTATGAGAGTAAAATAATCTTTAAACGCAGTATCAAAAGCATCACTCCAAATATTTAAGAATTGATTTTCATCACTTATTTTATGATCAGAAGGAAATACAGAAATTATTGCATCTATATTTCTACTCGATATTACTGAACAAGCTAATGTAATTGCAGGGAGCGTATTTTTTGATTCTGGCTCCAAAATAAGCTTAACATCTCTATCAAGGCCCATCTCTAACAATTGGTCTTGTATTATGAATTTATGCGTATGATTTGCAATTAGATATATATTATTGGTATCAACCTTTTTTGTAGTTCTTAGAATTGTTTCTTGCAAAAGAGATAATTTGGACTCAAATTTTAATAATTGTTTAGGTCTATTAGTACTGGAAATTGGCCATAATCTAGTACCAGATCCCCCACATAAGATAATTGCGTAATGATTATCTGACAAAATATTTTAATCTATAAATATAAATCATAAATTATTTTGACCCTTTATTTTAGAATGATTAGGCAAGGCAAAATAAAAGCTTAAGTAAATAATAACAAGAGAAATTATACATATGATAATCAGTATTGAATCTAAAAAAACCCATGGAATTATCATGGGGGGTATTAACCATAATGCTGATAAAAATGGAGTAACTAATCCGTTGCTTCTTAATTGTCTTTTGGTTGCGGTTTCAAAAACATAATAAACTTTCATATGAAGATGATTTGCATCTGGCTCAAAAGGACTTTTTGAGGCAATTTTTTTCCTTATAAAAGAAAATATAATTTCAAATGACGGATAAAACAAAATAAGTGCCGCTCCCCAGGTTGGGACGTCATCATGCCGTCCGAAAAAAATTATTACTGTTAACCCAGTTATCCATCCATAAAAGTATGCACCCGCATCTCCAAGAAAAATTTTTCCCCACGGATAATTAAATAATAAAAAAGGAATAAGAAAAATTGAAAAAAACATAGTTAGGTACATAATTTCAAAATCATTAACCATATATGAAATGAAGGCAACAGACGCCAATGATGAAATAATAGAGGCAGCTGCAAGCCCATTTGTACCATCAATCATATTTACTCCATTTGTATAGGCTGATAAAGCTAATACAAAAAATAATATTGCTGTAAACGAGTTAAAGTGAATAATATTGCCCAAAAAAGGTATATCAACATAAGGAAGCTCTTGGGTAGTTAAATAAAAAAAAGAAAAAGAGCTAATTATTATGGCAAGAAGTCTATATATTGGTTTCGTAGACCCAATTGCATCCTCAACAAAGCCAATAGTAATAATAGGTATTGAAGTTAAAAAAATTAAAGCATACAAGTCACTATGATCCATAAAAAAAATGTAATGTATTACGGTTGAAAAAATTACAATGATTCCGCCTACTCTTGGAATCATTTTATTGCCATGAATATTTTGAATTTGCCTTCTTTCTTTAAAAAAATATTTATTTTTAAAAGGAACAAATACAAAAAGTGATAATGTGCAGGTTAAAAACAATAAAGAATAAATAAAATTATTTATTAAAAGATATTCTAGAAAAAAAGTCATTTTAAAATAGTTGTATTTGTTATCAAAAGATTATACCTATAAATAAATATGATAATTAAATATTAACCTAAAGATCTATTAAATGTTGTGAGCCTATAATTAACTAAAATATTAATTCCTGAGAAAGTATTTATAAATAATTATTCTTAATTTACCTGGAAGTAAGAATGAAATAAATCTAAATGATCCATAGAAAAAAACTTCAACCAAATTACTTATGTCACTTTGTAATAAAAATTTCTGTAATTTATATTCAGACCTAGCATAATTTAAACCACCTCTTCTAACGATTGAAGACATATTAAATCTTGCTAAAACTAAAACCTTGTTAATGTTACACATATTTGTATTTGCAGCTATAAGTTTTAACCAAAGGTGATAATCCTCTTTATATAATATATCTGTAGAATAACCGCCATGATTTAAAATAACCTTTTTTTTATATGCTACAGACATATGATTAAATGGATTTCTAAACTTACAAAATTTTTTAATCTGTTTAAATTTCTGAGGGACCTTTTTTATTGGCCCAATTTTCTTATCTGAAAACTCTTGAACATAAGAGCCAACTAGATCATAACCCTCATCCAATAAGTTAATATTCTCTTGAAAACGATTATTTAAATTAATATCATCAGAATCAACTCTTACAATATATTCAAACATGCAATGACTTAATCCTATATTTAGAGCATTTCCTAATCCCTCACTTTTGTTAATATGTGGACTTACTATTTTTAACCTTGATCTAAAATCGTCAATTACCTTGTATAAATCTTTAGTTAAGGGTCCATCCTCAACAATAACAACTTCAGAAGGTTGTAAAGATTGATTTGTGATACTTACCAGACAATCGCGCAAATATTCGGGTTTTTCTTGAGAATATACACTCATTAAAACAGAAAAATTATTCATATTTTTTTTTGATAATAAAAAAGATAAGGTAAATAAAATAAAAAAACGTTAAAGTAAAAAAAGCTATAGAGACGATATATGTATTTATTATAAAGAAATTGTAAAGAACTATTATTAAAACAATGTGAGATAAAGCAAATAATCTTGAAATTTTATTAAAAAAATCATAATTATATAATTCCCCAATTAAGGGATAACCAATAATTTTG
>MDTC01263205.1_pt1 | contig 19765 bp, 2 predicted proteins | sample 811181 | NCBI WGS metagenome assembly MDTC01 (sample SAMN05326644, study PRJNA326480) | marine metagenome | isolation source: seawater | place: Pacific Ocean: North | collected 2011 | reverse complement strand
TTGCTTGGCGGCATTGTTAGTATGGGGCGGTTCAAGTGGCTTATCTTACGCCGCTTATGTCCTCAGTGGAGTCTTTGCTATGCTCGTTTTTGTTCCTTTAGTGACATGGGAACTGCCGGTTTGGCTCTCGGCAAAACCTTTCTGGGAACGGTGGAGCCGTCATTCTCCAAGAAATACACTCGGTGCTCTTGGAACCTTGTGGCTCGTTTGGACCCTCCTTTTGGGGCCAATTGACCCCATACGTGCTTCGATGACTGCGGATGAACTGACCTTCATCGTGCTGGGTCTCCTTCAGGTATTGTCCGGGGTAATGGTCCTCACAAGTATTGCTCCACTAGCAGTACAGCGTATCACCAAATCGAAAATCATAACCCGTAAATTTGGTGTTGTTGGACCCGTATCATTGGCTCATCCACTTGCTCATCCAGTACGCACAGCGGTGGTGATGGGCATGTTTTCCATCACCATGTTTTCTGTGGTTGTTCTTTCGGGATACACGGCTCAATTTGACACCTATTCCTCGTCATTTGTGGAGGATGCAGAAGGGGACTTTGAACTCCTTCTCACATCATCAAGGTCACGCCCAATAGAACTTGACAACGATCCTTATTCTTGGGGTATTGAGCATGAGGCAATTGCTAACATTGATGCAGTAGGTCGGATTTACCGAGCCCCGATCCATCTTGAGGATGCATCAGGAGAACGTATGCCTTATCTCCTGAGGGGATTTGATGAAGGTTTTTCTTCCCATGGGGGTTTGCCACTTTACGCTTGGGATGAACAATTAGGTGAGACTGAGGAAGATGCTTGGGCAGCGATTGAAAATTTTGAGAATGTTGTTTTCCTTGATGCTTCGTTTGGATTGGAAACATCCACAGATGGGGCCTCACTCGTACCGCTTCAATTTTCAATTGGCGATTCAATTTCTCTCATTGATTTTTCAAATCCAAAAAACACCCGAACTGTACAGGTGGGAGGCTTTCTTGAACAGTCCTCTTACATATTCTCTCCCGGTGTTTGGATGAATGGAGAACTGGTCGAGGAGCAGTTTGGGGGAGAGGTAACTCGGATGTATGTGAGCGTTTCAGAAGATGCTCAACCCGTTAACGGGAGTGATGGTTTAGAGAATGTTCCTGGCCAAGGAAAGCCCGAACAAGTCCGACAGGCAGCACTTGAACTCGATTCAGTTCTTGCTCAATCCCTCGCTGATGAGAGTGTCTCCGTTCAAACGGTCGCTGAAGAAGTCATGGTCATCCAATCCCTTGTTTTGGCTATTTTGTCCCTCTTCCAGGGATATCTTGCTCTCGGGTTAATTGTTGGTGTCGCGGGAATCGCTGTGGTTACCATCCGAAATGTAAGCGAACGGAGAATGACGATTGGAATGCTACGAGCTATCGGATTCCGTCAAAGCCATGTATTGGCGATCTTCATCATTGAGGTATCTTGGGTGGCTGCATTGGGGATGCTCAACGGATTGCTGATTGGATACGGTTTCCATTTGGTCCTTTACAAAGCGATATGGGAGTCAGAAGGCGCAGCCTTTGTATTCCCTTGGGCATCTACATTGTTCCTCTTTCTTTGCGGTTGGCTCATCGCTCTTATTGCGACGTACGGTCCGACTCAAAGGGCATCAAAAATACCTCCGTCAGCAGCCCTCAGAAGTATCTGAACCCCATCTAGTAATTTCTATGCGGGCGAAAAATTACAAAAACAACGCTCTATTATTTCTTCATTGACGGCCACTGCGCCCCATTTTATATGCGATAAATGCACTATATCGGCAATATTTTCTATCATCATCCTTCCTATAGTATAAATACGACAGATGGCGTGGGGAGGGATACCGAACCTTCGGGGGTATAGACATGAAGAATATGACACCTATGATTCTCGGCCTGTTGATGCTAACCAGTTTATTCGCTGGCATTGACTTCACCGAGTTAGAAGAAACCGTGGTGATTGAGGATGCAGGAGCACGCGCAGGCGCTGATCCATCCGTCCTCGCCATCACGTCACCTAAAGAAACAGTTTGCGACAACACCGGTTGCCGTAACGACCTAAAAGTTGGCCAAGAGACCAAGTTTACTGCATACATCCAGAATGCTGGTGATGCGTCAGTAGATGAATTGAGTTACACAGTTACTGTGTACAACACCGATTCAACTGGCGTTATCGGTAGCATTGCAAAGGACACCACTGGAAACGACTTGCAGTGGGTAAACTTGGACGCTATTTGCGATGATGGTTCAGTTTGCGACTTTGATTCATCCCAAACACCTCATCCTTTTACTGCTAACTCCTATCTTGGTAATGGCAAATACACACTAAAATACGCAGGCCAGGACATTGTATGGACTCCAACTATTGGTGAATACATTGTTGACATCACAGTTGACTCTCCTACCGACGCAGACATTGCTAACAACGGCCAACAAGTCGCTGTTATAGTCACTGACTGGTACGACATTAAAGTCGACCTTGAATGGGACGACGGAAGCACATCCGTGACCGGCGCAGGAGATAAGGCATATACCCTCACCGTAACGGCTGATGGGTCAAGCAACTTTGCTCCTCGTGATGTTTCGGTGCGCCTCGGCCTCGATGGTATTGTCGCTGCTGCAACCGGCGGACCAAACAACGATGATATTACCGCCAACAGTGGAATCACCATGCTCACCGCAGGAACAGAGCAAACAGTAGTTACCTTCCAGAATGAATCTGATGTTAACGATACCACCTCTGACCTCCGCCATGTGCTTGATTTCCAAACACCTTGGACCTATACCGGTGTTATTACTCCCGATGGTACTCAAAACACAAGCAGATTTGAATTGACTGCTACGGTCATTGATTATGTCCTCTATGGACCATACGCTGATTGTGTTGAAAGTTTCACTGTTGATGAAAACATCACAACTTGGCAACACTCTTGTGAAGTGACCGAGAACGGAGATGACCGTCCTGCAACCGATAGCGCTGAAATCACTGGTGCGGTTGAGAACTATCACGATATTCGTATCTCCCGAATGGGTGTCTATCAGGGATACAATTCCGATGGGACTGGACAAGCATCAAACTTCATTGAAGATTCGGCAGGAGCAGACCTCAATGTCGGTTTCTCACGTGTTTACGCAGAGCTTGAACATCGTGGAAGCGATATAAACGTCGGTTACGACTGGAATATTTCCTACACAATCTCTCTCGGTACCACCGTCATGTCAACTGGTATGGTTAACGATTGTCTGCAGGGAACCGAAGTTCCATACCAATACGAGCCCCTTGGAGGGCCAGGTCAGACCATCGCAACCGTTTGTGTTGAAGCCAGTCTTGAACCAGGCGAGTACACCTTTGAGTTCGAGTTGATCATGGAAAACAAGGCATACACAATTGACGCTACTGGCGCATACGATATGCGACTCAGCAACAACGACCGTACAATGGTCTCCAATGTTGTCAACAACTTGCCTTTGATTACCTCCTTTGAACTTGTGAATCAAGGCGACCTCATTGTAGGGCAGGAAGATATGCTGCAATTTGCGGTATCTGCCTTTGACGTTGATGACCCATCCGGAGAAGGATTGAACTTTGAATACAACATCATTGGCGGATCAATCGCTGGATGCGGTGGCACCCAAGCCTTGGGTGGAACTGTCTGTTCAACACCAATCCTTCCAGATTATGTAACTGACTTCCCAGTCACTGTTGTTGTTACTGACAACCACGGCGGCGAAGTGAGTGAAGAGATGATGTTGGAGATTTGGAACGATGCTATCGGATTTAACTCCACAGCATCTGGAATCGAAGTTTCATACCCACTCCAGTACATGGCTAAGAGCAACTTTACTTTGGATACTTCTGATGGTGACCTAAGCAGTTACCAAGATGTTGAACTTGAAGGGTTCAGCGGCAGTTACAATGCAGTAGGTGTTGTTGATTACGCACCAAGTACTACATTTAACAGCGGTGAAATCTTGTCCCAATCTCTTGCGGTTACAGTCGCTAAGAGTCTGGAAGCAACCAACCTATGGTACATTGATTCCAGTGGAAAGTGGATCCTCCTCGATGATGTTGCAGAAGACAGCACTGAAGATGCTTCTAAATCTGTTTTCAACTATGCTATCCCTGCTAACAGCGGCGTTATTCCTGCGGGAATGATGGTGTTGATGGGCGGTGAACTTGTAGGTGGAAATATTCCAACTGCCGCAATCAGTGGCTTCACTGCTGAGGCTCAACAAGGCGGTGCTATCCAAATGAGTTGGACCATGCTTGCAAACGAACCCCTTCGCACTGGAGACAGCGTTCGCTTGATCATTACTGATGGAACTGCTGAGGTCTTTAACCAAACAATGGCTGAGGAAGACCGTTCCTACCCCTACCCAGGAACTTCAACAACACACGGCGTCACATACTTTGCAACCATTGCAGTTTGTAATGAGCAAGGATGTTCAACACCTGGAGTTGACAATGCTACCGCTGACAAGCGAGTTGATGGAGGCGTGTCTGCTACTGGACTCACCGTTCAAGAAAACGGTTCTGACTGGATTGTTAGTTGGACCGTTGATGGCGATTCATCCGATGTTGCTATGTGGCATGTTTGTATTTCCCGTGATGATGATTTCACCGCTGCTACCATGCCAACAGGTACTGGACCTAACGAGCCTTGTGAACCCATGGTTATGGGCGCTACTGGAAACACCGTTACGATTGCTCAACCTACTGCTGCAGGTTCCTTTACCTACTACTTCACAGCAGTTCCAATGGATGCTTTGGGTAACATGGATTCCGCAGCTTCAATGAACAGCATTGACTACTATCGACAAGTAGACAACACCAATAACAACAACAGCGGTACGGTTGGAGATGATTCAGGCGATTCAGCCGGCAGTGGCATCCCAACAGGTGCTTGGGCGGCTATTGGTGGCGTTGTCATCGTAGCCTTTGTCGTTGGAGCGTTCATCCTCACACGTGGGGATGGCGAAGAAGGCGGCAGCGAAGACGGAAAAGACTGGGATTACTGATCTCAGCACCCGCTGAACTACAGCAACTTCCTCCCCACACATGCGGGGATGGACAACGCTGGGGGGGTCGCTTCGGCGGCCCCTCTGGCCTTTTCTTCACATTCAATAGAAGCATAGGGGTGGATGTTTCGTCCATCTCCTGCGATTTGAGATTTAATCCTGGCTGAAATCGGGGATAAATCTCCAGAAAAACAGCCGAATTTTAAGGGCTGTTTTCTGTTATTTTCTCGGTAAATCTTGTCGTTTTTGGCCAAAGATTTCTCGAGACAAATACGGGCGCTAAGGGCCCTTTCATTTTTGTTTTCAAATCATCTGTACCCCAACTCCTATAAGGGGTGTAAGATGTGGGATGCACTGCATACAGTCCGTATGAGGTGAATGACCTATGTTGGGAAACAAGAAAAACCAGAATAAGACCGTCTTCGGCGGAATCGGAATTGCACTGCTATTGTGCGCTTTGATGGCACTCATGCCAATGAGTGGTTTCATGAGCAACGACAGTGCAGATGTTGAGTTTGTAGAATTGAACACAACAGGAGAGGATGATTACTTCAACCTCCCCGATAAGATCGAAGATGTCGAATACGAATATGACCCATCGCTTGAGCTACAAGGGATGCGAGACGAGACAACCAAAGCCTACCTTACTGAGGACGGTAACATTGCACAATTGATTGCCACTGAGCCTGTGCACTACCAAACAACAGAAGGAACCTGGGAGAACATTGATGTTAACATCAAGGCAATGCCAGAAGGCTGGAGTGTCACAGAGAACACCTTTGTGACTTACTTTGGACCAGAAGCCGGTAGCGGAATAATGGTCCAGGTTAACCAACATGTTGACCCTGTTATTTCAGGATTGAACCCTATGTTGGTGACTCTTGACGAAACGGGTACTTCACCTCAACCTTACTTCTCTGCTCCTGCAGCAGACGGTATTGAAGTCGGTGGAAACGTTATCCGTTACCCTCTCGCTGAAGGATTCGATTTGGATTACACTGTTGACTCTACGCAAGTCAAGCAGAACCTCATCGTACGTGAAGCTCCTGTTCTCGATCCAGCTGCAGCGTGGTTCGGTTTGTCGGAAGGCATGCGAATCCCTGCAGGTTATGCTCTCTTCTCTGGAGAGACACAACTTGGAGATGAGATCTTCCAGACTCAAGAAGCGTTGCAAATCCGCAACATTGAAACTGGTGAGCTTATCCTTGATATTCCATCACCTATGATTATTGATCCTAGTAATCATGAGCCAAAGATCGGTACTTTCTTCGTACAGGTTCATGGCCCAGATGTGATTCTTACGACCGTTGTTGAAACATCATGGCTTCTCTCCGAAGACCGTGTATTCCCTGTGGGAATTGACCCTACTTTGAAGGTCAACAGCAACGCTGGAGGATATTGTTACATCTACTACAACAACTGTTACAGCACCACACTTCGCTACCTCTACAAGAGTTACAGTTCGGTTTACTACTTGCCTTGGCACAAGGTGACCTTTACTTCAAGCAACGCTCTGCCATCTGGTGCTGCAATTCAAAGCATCAAGTGGAAGGAACACATCTCTTCCTACAATTACGCCAGTGCTAGTAGCACTGTGCAGTTGAAGATTTTGCAATCTTGCAGTGTTGACCAGAAGTACAACTGGCAAGTTACCTCAAGGTCCTGCAGTTCAAGTTCACTTTCCTCAAGTTACATTGCCCAAAACTACGGAGGAACATCGGCACGCTCCCTTGTCTCCTCGATTTGGAACTCACCAACTGTGGGTACAATCACTGTAGGAGGAACTGGCTGGAAGACTGGAACAATGTGCAACTCAGCTACAGCATGTTCCTCCACTTCCGGAGGAATCGGTTTCATTAACGCAGCCCTTGGAAATGCAGGTACATCATCTGGATTCGTGGGAGTCGGTGACAAACCAACCACTTCACGTGTCCTACGATATGGGTACTCAAGTGGTTCAAACGTATATCATATGGAAATCGTCTACACTGGCGGTACAGACGCGGATGCCCCAACCTCCGATTATGTCCCTTACACAGGAATCGATTCTTACATTGAAGGAGAGCGAACGTTCTTCATCAAACTCACCGATATGTCTGGTGTTGATACTACCTCAGCGAATGCACCGAAACTGTTCTACTCAACAGACGCCGGATCAACATGGAGTTCAACGACCTATGGCCTTGGTTCTAACAACCAATTTGACTCAGGCGAAGTTGTCTCAATTGGCTCATGCAGTTCAACAGCTACCGATTGCCGATTCAAGGCTCGAACACCCGATGTCAACTTCGGGGACGACTTCCGATACTACTGGAAGTTCCAAGACTTGAACACAGGCTCTAATGGAGCTAACGTTGGATACGAGCCTGCATTGACAGGAACGCAAACAACACCTACACCGTACCAGTTTGATGTGGTTGACCCTGCTAACGCACCTTCAACTTCTAAGAAAATGACGGTACTAACAACCGATGTAACTGCTTACAGTTCATACAACAGTGGCGGAAATTTTGACCGTCAATTGACCTACTACGCAGACAACGATGAGTACCACTTTGAATTTGATACTTCATCTTGTGGAACCGGTTCTCAATCCTGTTTCTACACAGGAACCAGTACAACCTACGGAAATTGGCTCGCTCGCTGGAGCGACAAGCCTGCTTACGGCTACTGGGGTATGAACTCTTACACCAACAAGGGTAACCAGAACCTATGGAACAACAATGGAAACGGATACCTGCAAGTTGCTGCACAGCACGGACCTGGAATGAACCTCGTCATGCTTTACGACAGTGCTGATAACAAGTGGGCAACCGTTGGAATTGGAACAGAAACAGGAATTGACTCCGCACTAACTGGCGGATCTTCTGCAACGCTTTCCTACTCCTACGGTTCGTATACCAAGGCGTACAAGTTCGCAATCCCTGGTGACATCACTGGAGACTTTGGACAATTCTCGTTCAACAGCACCGCAAGTCAAACCACCGCCAACCGCATGTGCGTGACCACAAACGGATGGTACTACTTCTACCGTGCAACCAACAGCTACGACCGCTGTACTCCTGCATACTACATGATTTACGGAAATTCCAACTCCTACCGATGGAGTGGTTTCGCAATGGGTAGCAGTTACTATGGACGTCAAGCATCCACTGGTGACATCACCTACAAGGTCGGCAACGTCGCTCCTACACCGGATACCTTCAAGCCGATCTTCTCGCACACAGCCATGGCAGACTCCCACTCGAAGATGCGTACTGTCTCAGTGAACATCATAGATGGTGGAGACCCAGCAACTGGTCTTAACACAAGCACTTCAGCAGGTGTTGGACCAACTCTGTATCACCGAATCAAGCCTGCTGGCGGTTCATTCGGAAATTGGGTATCTACGGTTATGTCTCCAGAAGCATCTGGACCTTCACGAGCTGCTTGCAGCCTCAAGGATTGTAAATGGATGGCCGATATCGAAGACTTGGAAGTCAATGACACCGTAGAATACAAATTCTCTGCTCGTGACGTTTCAACCGTCGCTTCTACGCCAAACGTCAACACCTCATCGGTGTTCTCCTTTGACAGAGGCGACCCAAGCAAGGTCTTCGTCGTTGAATGGCACGATATGAGTTACTACACCTACGGATACCTATGTACCGTTCAGGCTCACTTCTACGATGTCACAAATGAGATTGAATTCAAGTACGACACAGGCTGTTCAGCTAACTATGAGTCTTGGGAAATTGGATACATGGATCAAACCCGAAACAAGGGCGACAGTATCTCCAACAAGGGAGGCAGTTACAACAGCAACGGCTACACACCCACCTCTTCCAACTTCAGAATCCACACAAGTGGAACCTCAGATGGCTGGGAAACCTTTGACAAGGGACTCGTTGAATTGGCCAATGCTAACACTGCACTCAGTGGCACATCCAATGGACGACCATACGCATACTATTGCTGGTACTACTGGAGCAGCTATCAGAACCAATGCTCCAAGAACGTAGACCTACCTGCTGGATTCGAGTTTGATTACTTCGGAACCACCTATGATGGTGATGACAGCAATGACCGTGTACAAATCAACCGCCAAGGTTCAATGTTCTTCGTTGACAACGGCAACACCAACGTACAACGCAGTATGTGGACATGGCACCAACCTGAACTCCCATACAAGGGAAGTTCCTATGCACGTGGTGGTTTGATTGCTCCATTCTGGACCGTTTACAACAACTACTACTGTTTCACAACATCGAGCCAGGATTGTTCAGTCTACTACCGAGTCATGCCTTACGAAGGCAAGGGTACTGACGTTAGCGCTGATATTACCTCGGACCCTAAGTGGGACCTAACCGACAGCCCGATCCGAATCAACCCTACCAACGATTATCTCGTGGTCAGTTCCGACTTGACCATCGAGCCTGGTGTTGAAATTCAGATTGCATCTGGCAAGGGTATTTCCTTTGACGGCGCATGTACCAAGTTCTTCGCTAATGGAAGCGCATCCCTACCAATTAACTTCACCGGATTGAACGGTGCTAAGTGGAAGGGAATGGCCTTCACAGACGATTGTACCACTGCATCCGGAACCGATGACCGTCATCGCTTCTTGAATGTGAACTTCAACAACACCACAGATTCGGTCTTCCGCTCTGGCAGCCGCCATGACGGATCAGGACCTTCTTGTGGTTCAGCAACTGCTGACTGTAACACAGGAAACTTCACAATGGCCAATGTCACCTTTGAGAATGTAGGCTCTGTCTTCACTCACGGAAGCGGACAAGGAACATCTGTGTCCATGACCGACTTTACCGTTAGCGGTGTGACCGGTTCATGTTTCGACTTTGCTGAAAACACTGTTGCAAAACTCAGAGAAGGTGATGTTACCAACTGTAACACAGCCGGAACTGCAACCAATGGTGCAATCATGAGCGTCGCAGGTTCAACTGGCGGTCTTCTTCTCATTGAGAACGTGGACTTCACAAATGCATACAAGAACTTCATTGATGTTGATTTGGAAGATCTTTGGCTCAGCAACGTTACCGTGACTTCGCCGACTACCGCAGGGGCTACCTCTGAGTCCGCCATCACTTCCGATGCGGGCGTTAACAGCGATGTCTACATGAACAACGTTGTCTTCAGCGGACAAGCATACGGCAGTGCCAGTATTGGGGCTATGGAATCAATTTACATCGATGGTCTTGATTTGATGACCACCGATTTGGCATTGCTCCCAGGAGGACAATCTCAAACAGGTATGGGTCCATCGAGTGTTAAAATGAAGCTCATGGATATGGATCTTGGAGATCTTTCCATGACCCGTGTCCATCCAGGAGTGTTTGATGACATTACTGCATCAGGAGACGTAAGTCTAACAGGAAACCACATCACCAACGAAGTGCTGACTGTAACTGGACTTGACGCTGATTCGTTCACCGTCACCGGTGGTGGATGGAGTATTGATTTGGTTGCACCAACCCTTGACACTTTCAAGAGTTCTGCATCAAGTGCGAACTCCAAGAACACTGTTGTCATTAGCGACGCAACACTAACTCATGGTTCCTCAACAACAACACACGTGATCGACGGACGAAACTCCCACATCACCGTTGGTGAATCAACCATTACGAGTACGAGTGTTTCAAGTTCTACTGGCGCAATGAAAGTCGCGAAGGCTCGCTCAGGAACGAACATCGTCCTGATTGAATCGACCTTGAACGGAAACGATTGTTCAGGAACCTCTGGTAACACCGGAAGTTGTCCGATTGATGTCTCATCATCGAACTCCAATCCTTCTATGGTTTACTTTGGTGGACTTGCTTCCATCCGTGTTTACCGATTGGACGCCAACTCTAACCCAGTCTACAAGGCTAACCACGTTGTAACGACCTCATTGGTCGATTCAAGTTTGGCAGAAATGTGGCAAGTTGGGTTCCACAGGACAAGCGCAGCAACGAACGACCTCGGTAACACTACCGTATGGGTTGTAGTTGGTGACAGTGACTCGAACACCTTCGATGACCATATCATCCGAGCATTCGGTTCCGCTGGACAAAATGAAACCTACCCTGATAACTTCCCAGATGCATCTCTCGCTAGCGATTGGTACCCAGCTAACGGAATTACAATCGGTACACACATGGATCTACAATTGGAGCCTGCTCCAATTACCTTCGATGACCCAACTACAGACTGTAACGCAATGCGAAACAACGTGAACCTAACCGGTGCATACACCCCAGGTACCGATACATTCGCTTGGGATGACACAAAGATTACCATCGCCGAAAACATTCTTATCGACGGATGTCACATTAGAATGGACGGCGGTGTACTTCGTGTACAGAGTACTTCTACCAATTCCCCAGTAATTACCGTTACAAACGGTGGTTCCATCACCGTTACTAACGACGGAACGAAGGGCGACCCTGGTGTTATTCGAGCAGTATCTCCTACATATGGATTGAACCTCGATCTTCAGAATGGAGAACTCAAACTTGACAACGGTATCCTTCGAGATGTCGCATGCGATACTACGACCATGGGATGTTTGAACATTGGAAGTGGCGCTACATTGACCATGCTTGACAGCGGAACCATCTACGGTGCTGCTGCAACAGCTGACGATATGGCTACTGTCAAGGTTAATGGCGGTTCGGTGAACATTGATGGTTCATCGATTATCAACAACGGACAGACTGGAACCGCTCTATGGCTTCAGAACGTTGGCGGTACAGCTGCAACCATCACAGACATCACTGTGAAGAACGCTGCAGTTGGTATTCAAACTTACAACGGCGCTCCACAAGTTGATGGTTTCATCGCTAACGGAAACACCGTTGGTGTTGCAGCTGAAGGTGGAATGTCTTTGCCTACTATTTACCGCAGTACCATCCTCTCTGGACAGAGTACAGGCTGGTTTACACACGAGATCCCATTGTCGTCATACCTAGGTAAAGGCGACTACTTGCAAGTTGGAGCTAACTCCATCTACGCCGGTGGTCAAGCCCACCCTACGTACAGTTCCTACAGTTCTAGCAGGTACTACATGATCACGGACCGATTGAACATCCAGTTCACCGATGACCAAGGAAACACATGGAACGTAACTGATGGAGAACAACTGGGATACTATCCTCACTCCACCAGTGACCCAGCGATCGGCAGCAACGGTGTAGGAAACTACAACGGTGGTGTTGGTGGTGCTCCTTCGTGGCATTGTAACTACTACGGATACAACTACGGCCCTAACTATGGTTCATACGAAGGATACTTCTACTACATGCACCGATATTGGCTTGGTAGCACAGGTAACTCCTACCAACAACCCGATGAATTCGGATTCCGTTGGGAAAGTATCGAAGATGTGTCCCCAACCGGATACTACCAATCTCGATATCCTTACAAGTGGTGGGGTATGTACTCTCCAGCAAGCCATTACTCATCGATCGGTTATCCTCCTGAGTCCCAAACTCCTGTCACAGGCGAGAACAACGGACAAAGTGGATGGGTCGGCGCTGGAAACCCACCAAGTTATGCTACTGGCGGATATCCAAACAACTACGGTGTCTGCGGTGATCAAGCATACACCTACTACATGAGCTCGGGACAAGGTGCTCGTTTGACATGGCCAATCGTTGACATTTCAGCATCAAACATTACCGATGTAACTCTGTTCATTGACGTACTTCACAAGGGTGCAGACAACTACCAAGACCGCTACGACTTTGTTGCTCGTGCAGGAAACAACCCCGCATCCCTTGGCGATTATGTCCGTGAAGCAGGAACTGCTAAATTTGAGAATGGACAAATTGTCGGCTCAGATGTAGGACTTGATATCGGTGGCGCTTATGCTGCAGGTGTATTTGAGAACATTGAAATCACCAACCCAGGAACAGTTGGCGTTTACGTCACGGGTTCAACGGCTGCTACATCAACTAACATCAATGTTACCGGCGGAGATTACGGTCTCCTAGCAGGAACATCTGCCTCAGGCCGATTTGATATGAACAGTATTGACTTCGAAAACCAAGCTCTAGCGGGTGTTTACTACCTCAAGGACCTCAACACTGATTTCTCCGGTACAATTACCGGCAGTGCTGGACCTGCATTGAAGTATGGATTGAACACGAACCGAGATGTTGCATTCTCATCATTGACCATTGACAACAACGCTGTTGGAATTGAATCACTTGGTGGCGCATCATTCACATTGACTGATGTTGTATTGGACAACACAAAGGATGTTGTCATCTCAGGCTCGTCCTCCATGGATTTCATTGAAGGAGATATTGATGTCTCTACGGTTGAAGTAACAGGCACTGGAGATTTCGATAGAATGCGAGAACTTGACATTACCGTTACGGCAGATGTCACCTCTGGTAGTACGACTACGACAGAAAATATTGACGGAACCAACGTTGTCCTCAAGGATCCCGATGGTGTCGTCACCGGTATGGCTGAAACCGATAACAACGGTGTCGCTAATGACCTAACCTTCGTAACACAAACTGTGGATTCTGGCTCATGTGCTGCTATTTGTACCCTCAACTTGAACGGGTACACCGCAGTTACTGTAGCTACGATTGACTATTACTGGACAAACGGCAACAACAACAATGCTGACTTCAGATATGCTTTCGAGTCTTTGAGCCTAACAGATGCTGCTGGAAACACAGAAGCCATTGATTTGGTTGATGAGTTTGACTCCCGTATCTGTTACCGTTACACAAGTGCCTCATACGTGCAACAAAACGCATGTGGCAATTTGGGTACTGGTTCCTCACGGACTTTCAGCAATGGTTTGGTTGAATATGGATACTATTACACCACATCAGGAACAGACCTTGAAGGTGAAACAGTTATGTTTGATGCTCCGTTCTTCTACCTCGACGGTGGAACTCACAGCTGGAATGAAACTGAATTGATCGTTACTGCATCCTACGCATTTGAGAATTCCAACCGGTTCTATCCACGCTCCAACCAGGAAGTCAACCTCTACATGCATGACGCTACTGTTACCGCAACCGCCGTCAGTGATGATGGTGAATTGCAAGGATTCCAATTGGGATACGGATACTACAGCATGAACTTGGACATGAACAACACGACCATTTCAGGCCTTGCTAGTATTTGGGGTTCAATTGGATACGGATACTACAGCAGTCACGACCTCGACTACTTCAATATTGAAAACAGTACGTTCACGCACTTCAAAGGATACACTTCCTTGAATTCAGCGATTCAAAACACTGACATCTGTATTCAAATGAACGGTGGAGATGGAAACTACATCTACAACAACACATTCTACAACTGTGGATCTGGTATTCAGTTGGAGCGTTCTCCATATTACTACTCGCATCAACAAAGCCAATTTGGAGCGGACAACGTCACTATTGACAGCAACAAGTTCTACGACGGTGGAGAAATCGCAGATGTTTGGCTCTACACTTCAAACGAAGCGCAGGGAACTGTTATCACGAACAATGAGTTTAATCCATCAGGTGGAAGAGCGGTTTCGGTCTACTCCGGAAAGACAGCTGACCTTTTGATTCAAGACAACACGATTGTTGGTGGTAAAAATGCTATCAGTGTGAACAGCGCTTCCAACTTTACAATCCACAACAACACAATTGGCGGTATCAGCGATCCTGCATCAACAGGTATCCAAGTTTTCAAGGGTACTGGTGATGTTACCAACAACACACTCGTGGACGCTGACGGTGGTATTTACCTCAGTGAGATGAAAGCTCCTCCTGCACCAACCTCTTCGTTGTGTTCAATCAGTTCAAGCAGCTACAGAACTTCGACGACCTGTTCTTGGAATCTTGGCGCTGGAAAGAGTGCTGATTTCAACCTTGGAACAGACAGTTGGGGATACGAGATCAGCATTGAAATCACCAAGCCAGACGGTACGAAAGACACATGGGGTACCTACTCCTTTGCAAGCAACACTGATTACATGCCATTGAGGACATACACCGACGCAGGTGCTTACTCACTTCTCGTGCAAGACTCCTACGGAGACGGTGGTGCTACCATCAACATCCTGGAGTCCTCTGGTGGTGCAACAGGCTATGTTGGACCAGACATCAGTGGTAACACGATTGGTCTAAGTGCTGGTCGTGTTTCTCCAAACTCAGTTGGTATCACAGCGGTAGACTGTAACAGTGTTACAATCATGTCCGGTACAAACACCATCAACCTTGGAGACAATGCTTTGGTTATTGATGACTGTGACTTGAGTGACGTTGGTTCAACAATCACTGGAAACGATGACGCTTCCACAATTGGTATCGTCGCAGACGATACAAACCGCTTCCTCAACTTGAACGGAACGGTTGTCAGCGGATATGCTATCGGAGTTACCAAAGAAAACGGTGACCTCAACATGATCGGTGGAACTGACATCACAGGATCTGATTATGGTGTCCATGCTGACTCAACAACTGTTACTGCAATTGGTGCCTCCGTAGATGGTGGCTCAGCAGGAACTGGTCTCTTTGTTGTAGACAGCGATGACGTGTGGGTCTATCCTCTTGACGCCTCTGGCCTCATTGGTGTTCACATCGACAACTCTCCATTCCGCTGGGATGGAGGTACATCCGATGCTGCAACAACAATCTATGTTGAAGATTCAGTTGGAAGCGTTGAGAACCTAAGTTGGTCTACATCAAGTACGCAGATTAACGCAGGACCTAACTCTCACGTGACCTCGATCGGTAACACCTTGCTCAGTGCTAACATTACCATTGACTCATCATCGGTGATTGACGAAGCAAACTTGCTCTCCATTGAGGCAACCCACTTGGGCGACCTCCCTGAAGATGAAGTGGCTCTACTCGTCACCTCTACTGATGACGAGCGTGCATCCTATGTCTCAACATCCTTCCAACCTGAATCAATGTCAGTTGACGGAAGCGATGACGACTGGAACGGTGGAAACGCCCTCAACCCATCTGGCTTCGCTATGCCTGGTAAGATGAGTGGAGACGGAACCAACGACTTCCTTGTGACATATGTAGAAGGAGACAGTCTATACCTCGGTATGACAGGATCTGACTTGACCAACTCCGATGTATTGATTTACATCAGTGTCGATGCAAGCGGTTCCAATGTTGGATACAACGGTCTTGGTGGCGCACACAACCTGCCATTCAATGCTAACTACGTGCTTTGGGCAGACAGTGATTCATCCTTTGACCTCTACAGTTACGGCTTCCTCGGCTGGGGACCTTCCAGTTTGAGCAGCGCTAACGTGGATGCAGACTTCTCCACTTCACTTGGAGAAATCGCAATTCCTTGGAGCCGAATTGGTGGAATGCCAAGTCAAGTTGATATCGTTGCTGTGGTTCAACAAGAAACCACTGCAGACATCGACACTGTTCATCCTGACCAAACTTTGGACTCAGGAGCAACATTGCAGAACTTGACCAAGTTCATGACTGTGGAATTGAGCCATGGCGACTTAATGTCCGGTTCACTCAGCGATGAAGTCTTGGTATACCGCTCCTACAAGGGTGCAGCTACACCAAGTGCCGCAAAGAACTACGACATCATGGTCAAGACACCTGCAGATTGTGAATACGATTGGGCTACCGTCGAAGACGTCTCAATGGCTACCAACGTGGCCTTTGATGACAACTACGTGCTTGGAAGCGGAGATACGACAGATGTTCGTGACACCGTTGACATCCTACGTGCTTGTCCTGTCATTGACACACAAGGTGACGTTGACGACCTCAGCGGTCTAGCCGACTTTAGCAAGGATGAAGATTCTGGAGCATTTACCTTCAGTCTTACCAACCTTGTTGATGACGTCCAAGACTTGGAAGCCAACCTCAACTGGGATGTAACTGCCGGAACCCTTGTGGCCTTCGACAACATCCTTGTTAACTGGTCCCAAAACGGTCATGATGTTACCATCACGCCACTTGATGACCAATTTGGTTACATGGTATTTGCCTTTGAAGTTACAGACAGCAACGGTCTAACCGACTCCCACAACATCACATACACAGTTGACAACGTTAACGATAAGCCTGTGATTTGTAACAACGCACGTGTTGCAACAGATTGTATGCCGATCTTCTCTGAAGATGATTCCTTCAACAACATCCTACCAGAAGGCTTCGGCATACACACCAAGTTCCTTGGTGATGTTTCCAATGCAAGCCGTTCTTACATCCGTGACATGGCCAACGAGCAATCGCCAACCCGTCAAACCTACACATGGAGTGCAAGCGTTCCATCGACTTGTGAAGCATTCTCTGTTGCTATTGTCAACAATGAGTTGACCATCACAGAGAACACAGCTAACGAAGCCGGCGGTACATGTATGGTGACTCTTGGACTAACTGACGACGGTGCTGAAAACACCGCTGCAGATACGTTCGATGTTGCTTTCTCGGTATCACCAGTCAACGACGCACCAGTCATCCGTGATTGGGACCCAGCCAATGGCACAACCATCGCTAACAAGGCTAACCTCCCAATCAACCAGGCTTGGAAACTTGTCATGACAGAAGACGACGAAAACGTGGACAACCTAACATTCAACCTCTCTGCTGTTAAGGCAGACGTTGACCATGAAATGGACGACCTCGTTTGGACTGTTGAATCAACTGACCAGTGCACATACACGAACTACTTCACCACAACCATCGTGGGCGACGACCTCGTGTTCGACCTGATTGAAGATGCTGCAACCGATGTACCTAACGAAGAGCGCGATTACCTCAACAACAACGGTATCCATCAGATCCCACCGACAGGCAGTTCATACTGTCAGATCACCTTGGTTCTACGAGATACGCCAACTGCGCCTATCGTTGATGGTCAATACAACACCTACTTCCCTAACTACGATACCAACTTGATGCCAATTGCTGACTACCAGCAAGGTGTTGCAACCAAGACCATTGGTGTGAAGGTTACGAACGTCCCTGAGCAAGTCCCAGACTATGCCTTTGACAACGTGACTGGGTTCAGCTTCAACGGTGTTACCAACGTCATGACCGGTACCTATGTTCCAGTCACTGTCTCCATTGACGGTGCTGGTGATCCAGGACCATACCGATATGACCACATGTTGGCTGTGACCTTCCATTCTGACGGACACGATGATCTCGAACAAACTCGATACTACAACGTGCCTGCCTACAACTCTAACGTGAAACTCACTGAGGACGTTTACGTCACCAGAGACACTACCCACGTTTGGGTTGAGATGGATGTTCTAACCTGTTTGAACAACCCATGTGACCTAACGGTTTCAACTGCAGATCGCTTCATCGCAGACACCCCAGCATCCCACTACCGTGTGATCAATGGTGTTCAATCCGATGAAGAATGGTCCGCTCCTGGACGATACGGACAAGATGGAACTTCTTCCTCTATCCGCCGTCCTTTGCTTGAAGACAGCAACTGGTGTAACAACATCATGACCAGTCTCGGCACAGCAGACCTATGTAACGCAGCCGACCAAGATACCGCAGACACAGCATTCCTTGCTACTGGACAAGCACTTCCAGATGTCGTGGACACCGTTGGTGCTAGCGCAGTTCCATCTTTCGCCCCAAGCATCGTTGCTGTGGCTATGGCTGGTCTCTTCGTGAGCGCCCTCACCTTCTCCAGCCGCCGTGCTGAAGATGAAGAGGAACTCGAAACCACGACCATCAAGGACGACGACACCGCAGTCAGCCCTGTGATCGCTACCATCCTCATGGTGGCCATCACTGTGGTTCTATCCGGTGTTATCTACGTCTGGGCATCTGCTCTTGCTGAAACCGATGTGAAAGGTGTACCTCGTATCACCTTCCAGATTGAGGATGTCAACGGCGTTGATGCTGATGAAGGTCACTGGCGAATCTCTGTGACACAAGCTGGTACTGCACTTGCAACACAAGCTGTCCAAGTCCGTGTGTTCTACTTGAACGAAACAGGCGGACAGAATGTGTTCTCGGTCAATCTTGCTGAAAGCGCAGGAGTTTACGGATTCAATCCGGCCAACAGTGATGCGTTTGTAACGTTCGTTGATTCGGTGGATACCGATGGAAACAGGTCAATCTCGACCTTCAACTCCGGTGACACCATCTTCGTTCGTACCCACGCTCCTGACGGTACTCCGCTCACAGGTGCAACCATTACGATCACCTATGCTCCGCCCGCAGGCGATGGCAAAGAGTTGACCAAGTGGACGAACCTAGCCTACAACAAGAAGGCTTGAGTCGAACTGAGTTGGTAAACAACAACACACTCCACCTGCAAGCAGGTGTTCGCAGCCGTGAGGCTGTATCCCAGCGGGGAGCCCTGAAAGGGGCTCCCTGCCCTGGGCGATCCAAGGCCAAAGCGAACCCTTTCAAACTGGGGTTCACTGGTTGAGGTATGGTTCAGGCTAGCGGGACGGTTAAACCAGCTGTAGTTGTGTTTGATTGTGATGGTGTGCTTGTTGATGCAGTGAGTTCTTGGCGAACCCTCCATGATGCATTTGGTACTGACAATGCGTTGAACCTTAACCGGTTTATACGTGGTGAAATCAGCGATGTTGAATTCATGCGTTCAGATATTCAGATGTGGAAAGAGGTACAAGACCCAATACACAGGGACGAGTTGTTTCGAGCCTATGCTGGAGTCAAACTCATGCCCGGTGCAAGGGAAGTTGTCCAACAACTTCAGGACGAAGGTGTGTTTGTTGCTATAGTAAGCGCAGGAGTTGACATCTTCGTCAGTTCAATAGCAAGCATGTTGAA
>MDTC01033782.1_pt1 | contig 19765 bp, 15 predicted proteins | sample 811181 | NCBI WGS metagenome assembly MDTC01 (sample SAMN05326644, study PRJNA326480) | marine metagenome | isolation source: seawater | place: Pacific Ocean: North | collected 2011 | reverse complement strand
TTTTGGAGCAACAATTGGTGCGTTTGGAGCATGTTATGCGATTCGAACAAAGCATATAGTTCCAATCCCATCCAACTTCTTAATGGAGGATTTTTATTTAAGTTTAAATGTCCTAAAAGAGGACGCATGGTGTATTACTAATCCAGCTGCTATTGTTTACGAAGGTTTAACTGGAAGTATGCACGAAGAGTTTAAGCGTAAACGCAGAATTTCGACAGGTAATTTTCAAAATTTGAAAGCATATATTCATTTAGTTTGGACAAAAAACTGGCGAATAGGCTTTCCTTTTGTTTCTCACAAAATCCTGCGTTGGTTTAGTCCCTTTTTAATACTCTTGTCGATTATCACCTGCGTCGCTTTGTATATATTAGATGGTGGTAATGCTTTCATTCGCTGTGCGTTTGTATTGATGCTTATTAATTTAATTTCACCCGCCTTAGATATTGTTTTGAAGCGAGTAAATATTAGCGTAAATTTGCTGCGAATACATCGATACTTTTTAAGTATGAACATTGCGGTGTTCTTGGGGTTTATTGATTGGTTAAGAGGGGTTAAAACAAATATTTGGAAACCTACAGAGAGATTATGAGTAAAATAAAGTTGAATAGTATAGAAGAAGCCTTGGCGGATATTCGCGAAGGAAAGGTAATCATTGTTGTGGATGATGAGGATCGGGAGAATGAGGGTGATTTTATTACGGCGGCAAGAAATGTTACCCCAGAAGTAGTCAACTTCATGGCCAAGGAAGGTCGAGGTTTAATTTGTACGCCGCTCACAGAGGAGCGTTGCGATGAACTGGATTTGGACCTAATGGTTGGAAAGAATACGGTTTTGCATCAAACGCAGTTTACGGTTAGTGTTGATTTAATCGGTAAGGGCTGCACGACGGGTATTTCAGTTCAAGATCGTTCTAAAACTATTCAAGCCTTAATTGATCCGAATACTAAGCCTGAAGAACTGGGTAAGCCTGGTCACATATTCCCTTTAAAGGCCCGCAAGGGAGGAGTTCTAAGGCGTGCAGGTCATACTGAAGCGGCTATTGATATCTCGCGTTTGGCTGGTTTTGAGCCAGCAGGTGTCTTGGTTGAAATATTGAATGAAGATGGAAGTATGGCGCGGCTGCCGGATCTTATGATAGTTGCCCAAAAACACAACTTAAAGATTATCTCTATAGAAGATTTAATTGAGTATCGTCTAAAACACGAAAGTCTTATAAAGGAAGAGGTGCAAATTGATATGCCAACAAAGCACGGAGAGTTTAAGTTAACAGCCTTTACCCAAATGAATACAGGAGATTTGCATTTCGCTCTTTCCAAAGGAGATTGGAATCCAGGTGATTCTGTTTTGACGCGCGTACATTCTTCCTGTCTAACGGGTGATCTATTGGATTCTTTAAGATGTGATTGTGGGGATCAACTTTCGGCTGCCTTACAAATGATAGAGAAGGAGGGGCAGGGTTTATTGCTTTACATGCAGCAGGAAGGCCGTGGAATAGGTTTGTTAAATAAACTCAGGGCTTACAAATTACAAGAGGAAGGATTGGACACTTATGAAGCCAATGAGAAATTGGGATTTGATATGGATCAACGGGACTATGGTGTTGGTGCCCAAATTTTAAGGCATTTAGGCGCAACAAAGCTTAAGCTTATGTCCAATAACCCGAAGAAAAGAGTAGGATTGATTGGATATGGTATTGAAATAGTTGAAAATGTTTCTATTGAGGCTTGTGCTAATCCGAATAATGAAAAGTATCTCCACACTAAAAAGGAGAAGGGTGGCCATGAAATCCTCAGAAACAAGTAAGCATCCGGTTATTGTTATTGGTGCAGGCATAGCAGGTTTAGCATCAGCTTGTCGTTTAGCAAGTCAAGGGGAAAGAGTCATTCTTTGTGAAGCGGCGCACACATACGGCGGTAAGGTAGGTGAAATTAAAAATAAGGGATTCCGATTTGACCAAGGTCCATCGCTGTTTACACTTCCTGAGCTTTTAGATGAATTGTTCGTGGATTGCGGGAAAAATCCTCGTGATTTTTACAGCTACTATCAACTTCCTGTGGTTACCAAATATATTTATCCAGATGGTTTACAACTTAAAGCCTATGCCAATCTAGAAGATTTTAAGCAAGAGCTTATTAATAAGTTGGGTGAAAAAAAACAGGACTTAGATCGTTTCTTCAAGCATATTGAGCAGGTTTATGATTTTGTGTTCCCCATTTTCCTTGAAAATCCTATTCGAGAATTTAAGAAGCACCTAAAATCCTCCTGGTGGGAGTCTTTTAAGATGTTGACTAAAATAGAAAGTTTTAAAACTTTAGATGCCAGTAATCAGTCGTGGTTTAAACACAGCAAAACGGTACAATTATTTAATCGGTTTGCTACATATAATGGTTCTAATCCCTACCGTGCTCCTGCTACATTAAATGTAATTCCACATCTAGAACATAAGCTAGGCGCTTATTATGTGAAGGGAGGGATGCGTAAAGTTGTGCAAGCAATGTATGACTTGGCGGTGGATCGAGGTGTTGAGTTTAGATTCAACTCTCCGGTGAGCCAAATCTTGATTGAAAATGGAGCGGCTAGAGGTGTAGTGATAAATAATGCGGAGGTGCCAGCCAAAGCTGTCTTTTGCAATATGGATATCAATAAAGCATATCCGGTCCTGCTGCCAAAAGAACGACAACCAAAGCTTTTACTCAAACAAGAAAAATCTACATCAGCCTTGGTGTTTTATTGGGGAATGAATTTGACTGAGACTAAGTTTGATGTGCATAATGTGCTTTTTTCAAAAGATTATAAAGATGAATTTGATTGTCTTTCCAAAGGTGCAGTAAGTGATGATCCTACAGTTTATGTTTACATCAGCTCAAAAACGGATCCTAGTGATGCCCCGAAAGGAAAAGAAAATTGGTTTGTAATGATAAATGTTCCGCCAAACAAGGACCAAAACTGGCCGGGTATTATTGAAACTGCGAGGAAGAATATTCTCGATAAGTTGAACCATTATTTTAAAGAAGATGTGTCAGCTTTTATTGAAATGGAAGAAGTGTTAGATCCGATTAAAATTGAACAGTTTACATCTTCTCAACAAGGAGCTTTGTATGGGAATAGCAGCAATAGCATGTTTGCTGCATTTTTGAGACACCCGCATCAAAATAAAAGTTTAAAAAGTTTATTCTTTGTTGGAGGGAGTACTCATCCGGGCGGAGGAATTCCTCTTTGTTTACTATCAGCTAAAATTGCAACTCATGCCTATTGAATCTATAAAAAATAGACCTTCTTTCATTGCTATGGGAGTTATCCTAATACTACATTTTGTGGGAATATTAGGATTACATTCAATTTATTCGGATTATTTTGCCCTATTAACTCCCTTAAATCTAATAATCACGTTTTTACTGATATTGCCTTTTAATGGCAGTGCGAGCTCAAGATTGATTATATTCTTCTTATTTACTTTTGCTTTGGGAATGCTTGTGGAGATTTTAGGCGTGCAAACAGGAATTCCTTTTGGAAGCTATTATTATACTTCTAAATTGTCCTTAGCAGTTTTTGGGGTTCCACTCATGATTGGTATCAATTGGTTTCTTCTAGCCTACGGTTTAATTAGTTTTGTAAATTACCTTGCTAAAGATGTTTCATTTATCTGGAAAGTTGTTTTTTGTGGGGCTTTAATGACATTTATGGATTTACTTATTGAGCCATTTGCAATAAAGCATCAATTGTGGGTTTGGGAAAGTGCTGATGTACCTATTCAAAATTATATAGCTTGGTTTGTTGTTTCTTCGATTATTTTTTTATTTGGGTTTAAAATTATTCCTAAAGAAAGAAATAGGGTAGCGGCATTTACAATAATAGTTTTTTTCTTGTTTTTTGGTGTAAACTATTTGACAAAGTAATTGTTCTATATTTGTGGTAAGCATGGGACAATATTCAATTAAGGACTTAGAGGTCTTATCTGGCATCAAAGCGCATACGCTGAGAATCTGGGAACAACGCTACAAAATAGTAGAGCCCAAGCGAACGGATACGAATATTCGATATTATACGGACGAGCAGTTAAAAACTATATTAAATGTTTCTGTTCTGAATAGTTCTGGCCGAAAAATTTCTAAGATAGCAAGTTTATCTTCAAAAGAAATAGCCCATGAAGTTTTAGCAATGAACCAAGAACATCTTAGTGAAGGTGTTTACATCAATCAACTGGTGGAAGGGATGATTTGCTTAGATAAAAAGTTAATACTCAAAATTCTCAAAAAATCGGAAGATTTTGATACCCTGACAGATTTCTTTTTAAAGGTAGTCTTTCCTTTTTTAGGTAGGGTAGGTATGTTGTGGTCTTCGAATAGTATCAACCCCGGTCAAGAGCATTTTGCATCCAACATAATTAAAAGATTTCTTTTAAATAAAATTGAATGTCTAGCTGAACCCAATAGTGATGCTCCAATGTTCTTATTATTTCTTCCTGAAGGAGATTGGCACGAGCTAAGTCTTCTGGTAGCTGAGTATATTTTAAAGAATAACGGAAACAGAGTCCTATACCTGGGAGCATCTGTTCCGGATAGTGATGTAAAAGCTATTTTAAGTCTGACTAAGATTGACTATTTATTATGCGTCAGTATCCTATCACAACCCTTAGATTCGATCCAAAATACGATTAATCGAATCGCTGAACTGTCTCATCCTGTTTCTCTTATGTTTGCGGGAAGAGCGTTTTATCATCAGGATTTAAAGTATCCGAAAGGTGCTAGGATTATATATTCCTTCGAGGATCTGGGCACTTCCTAACATATTTTGTTTAACATTGTGGAAAAATAATTAAACAAAACTCTTTGTGTTTAATTTTATTTTGTTTAGGTTTACATCATAAAAGTTAAACAAAATGATTCTAGCAAAAAATTTCTACCAGGAAGTTAAGCCTTTTGAGCTTCTTTTAAAGTCTGTTGCCTTCAACTTGACCAAGTCATCTGCAGATGCAGAGGATTTATTGCAAGACACTTATTTTAAAGCATGCAAAAGTCTAAGCAAATATCAGGAGGGAACGAACCTGAAAGCTTGGATGATTACTATTATGAAGAACACCTTCATTAACAATTATCGCAAGCGCAAGAAAGAGCAGGAAACAATTTCCAAGCCGGGTGAAATAAATGATAGTATGTTGCATCACAGTGCAAGAGAAATAGAGCCAGGTGTGCGAATTCTTTTAAGTGAGACCATTAAAATGGCTATCGATACTCTAAAGCCGGAAATGAAAATTACCTTTATGATGTATTTTGAAGGTTTTAAATACCATGAAATAGCTGAAAAATTAGACCTACCTTTGGGAACAGTAAAAAGTCGAATTTTCTTAGCAAGAAAAGAAATGGTCGCATTCCTTCAAAAAAATGGAATACACCATTCGAGTTTAGCATCATAATGAAAGATACAATAGTCATAGGAAGCGGTTTTGCAGGTTTAGCAGCTGCTTGCTATTTGGCTAAGGAAGGTAAAAAAGTTCTTGTCCTTGAAAAAAATGAAAGTGTAGGAGGTCGTGCCTCCTTCTTTCAGGCGAAAGGTTTTTCTTTTGACATGGGTCCCAGCTGGTATTGGATGCCAGACGTTTTCGAAAATTTTTTCTCAGATTTTGGTAAAAAACCAAGTGACTTTTACACCTTAGAGCGACTTGATCCTGGATATAAAGTATTTTACGGTAAAGGAGATGAGTTTGAAGTTCCTGCCTCGACCAAAGAATTAGGTTTACTTTTTGAAGAATTAGAACCTGGTGCAGCGGTTCAACTCGAGAAATTCCTCAAAGATGCAAAGTACAAATACGATCGTGGAATTAATGACCTCATCAATAAACCCTCATTAAGTTTAATGGAATTTGCTAATCCTCTTTTGTTGAAGGATTTATTTGCATTGGATTTACTGAGTTCGATAGAAGGTTTGGTAGGGCGATACTTTAAGCATCCAAAGATTCGCAAATTACTGGAGTTCCCTTCTTATTTTTTAGGAGCTACTCCAAATAAAATTCCAGCACTTTACAGCTTAATGAACTTTGCAGACCTTCAATTGGGGACCTGGTATCCTATTGGTGGAATGCACGAGATTATCAAAGCTATGCATAGGGTGGCCTTAGACTTAGGAGTTGAGTTTCATACCGATACTGCAGTCGAAAAAATAAACATAGATAATGGTGTGGTCACCAGTTTAGATACGAATAAGGGGGTATTTAAATCGAAAAGTGTAGTGGCAGCAGCAGATTATAACTTTGTTGAGCAAAATTTAATTCCAGCATCATATCGACAATATGACGCGGCTTATTGGGATAAGCAAATTTTGGCTCCTTCTTCCTTAATATTCTATTTAGGCTTCAATAAGAATATCAAAAATCTGCGCCATCACAATCTGTTTTTTGATAAAGATTTCAAGGCCTTTGGGGAAGATATTTATGAGCAGCCAAAATGGCCAGAAGAGCCATTGTTTTATGCTTGTGTGCCCTCCAAAACTGACCAATCTGTATCTCCTGATGGATGTGAAAATGTTTTTCTACTGATGCCAGTTTCTCCGGATATAGAGGGTAGTGATGATATTCATACTCATTATTTGAATCTCATGTTGGATCGAATTAGCGACTTTACAGGTGAGGAGATCAAAGCTGAAAATATTGTGTTCAAAAGGTCCTTTGCTCATCAAGAGTTTAAAGATAGATACCATGCTTTTAAAGGAAATGCCTATGGTTTAGCAAATACTTTAAAACAAACAGCTATTTTTAAACCGAAAATGATGAACCCAAAAATTAATAATTTAGTTTATGCAGGTCAATTGACTGTTCCAGGCCCAGGAGTACCTCCCTCTTTAATTTCAGGGAAATTGGCTGCTGAACTTGCTATTAAACATTGTAAAATATAGACTTATGATTTCCCTGTATAACAAGTTTGCAGAAAATAGTAGCAAAAATATTACTCATTTGTACAGCACTTCGTTCACTTTGGGCATCAAGATGCTTGATAAAGAGTTTCATAAACATATTTATAATATCTATGGTTTGGTGCGCTTAGCTGATGAAATAGTGGATACTTTTCATGAACAGGATAAAAACAATTTACTAGATGAATTTGAAAAGGAGACCTTTGAAGCAGTTAAGAGAGGATTAAGTACAAATCCTATTATACATGCTTATCAAATTACAGCGAAAAAATACAATATTGACAATAGTTTGATAAATTCTTTTTTTAAGAGTATGAAGATGGATCTGCATCAGATAGATTACAACGCTGAGAGTTATCGCGATTATATATATGGTTCCGCAGAGGTAGTGGGTTTAATGTGTCTAAGGGTTTTTACCAATGGTGATGATGATCTGTTTCAAAGCTTGAAAGGAGGCGCCAGAGCATTGGGTGCAGCTTTTCAAAAGGTAAATTTTCTTCGAGACATGCAGGAAGATTTTGAAGAGAGGGGTAGAACTTATTTTCCCGGTGTAGATTTTTTAAATTTCACGCAGGAGCAAAAAATCATGATAGAGCGTGATATTTTAAATGATTTTAATGACGCAAAATTGGCTATCCTATCCCTTCCGGAATCGAGCAGATCGGGTGTTTATTTAGCTTACAAATATTATTTAAAATTATTTAAGAAGATTAGACGGGCTCCAGCAGAGGATATACTCAAACAAAGGTTTAGGGTGCCTGATATTGAAAAAATGTACGTGCTTGCTAATACCTACTGCAGAAGCGTTATTGGTGCCTTGTAAGCAGGTTTATTCAATCTATGCTCTACTCATAAAATATTGCGTTTACTTATTAGCGATTGATTTTAAGAAATCCTCTAGTTGAGAAACATCTTTAAATCAAGATGCTCAGCCTTTCTAGCATACCTAATCCCTTATCGCCTGGCATTAATCAATTTTTGTGGGTTTATTTTTAACCGTAAAGTTTTCACTTGGATTTGAAGTACTCGAAAGCTAGGATGTTTAAGGATATCAGATTAAATGAGTATGAAAAATCCTCGATGGGGATAGTAAATATTCGAGTACCTAAATTTTCCGCATCATTATACCATACGATTGGACTATTGGTAAACATACCGGTAAGAAACCCATTGACCAAGATAAAGGGCAGTAAAGAGAGTAAAAATGCAAACATAAGGTAGACCATATTATCAGGGGTTTTGTAGCTGATATAAATGAGGATTAATGCGGTAAAACTATATGTTACGGTTGTATAAAGCCGTTCAGTAAATATAAAAGCGAGTAAAGCAAAAACTAAGGCCAATACCAATAAGCCTCGATTAAGATATCTCGAGGCCTTAAGATTGAAATAACTTAAGGTCACTTCATAAAGAAACAAACATGCAAACGGAATGAAGAAGAAGAATCCACACTCTTCATAGGGTAAATTGAAAAATTCAGGTTTTAAATGATACTTTTCATTGAACCCCCATATTCCTAGGCGGGTATATAAAATATCCCCGACAATAAACAAGGAAGCCACTAGCGGCACACTTTTTACTAAGGAGGGGAAGTGCTGTTTGAAATTGACTTTTTTATCAAAACTCAATATCAAAGGAAAGAATATACTTCCCGCCAAAGCCAATAAATAATAATAATGACTATCTATCTTCATGCCAATAATCCTTTAGTGGGTACTTGCACCAATTCCTTTTCTTGAACACCTTCATTTTGAAGTATATGGTTGGCTGCGAGCACGCCTGATACATAAGCTCCTTCCATTAACATCGCGCAATTATCCATTTTCACCCAGTCACCTGCATAAAACAACTCTGGGACTTCTGTTTTAACTGTAGGTCGTTCTTTATATAATCCGGTATGGAAGGCTGAGAAATCATTTCTAAATTGATAGTATTCATGCACAATTTTAATTCCTTTAAGTTCAGGGAAGTAGTGATACATTTCATTGATTAACTCTTTTCGACAAGTCTCTTTGTCCATTCCCTCAGGAACAGCATAACTGTGCAATTCGAAGATTCCACCCTTATTTTTTTCACTCCAAGCGGTCGATTCTTTTTCCATCTTATGGTAGAGGGTTATGCTATCCAGACATTTTAATCTATCCGTAAAAACGAAGAAAGGCAGGCTTTGATCCGTTTCAAATTTATCTGTCCACAAGCGGATTACTGCATAATGACCTGAATTATTCAAGCCAGCAGCTTGACGGTTTAATGTATCAAATGAATCAAGACCTATAGCGTTTCCTATAATATGCTTCGTAGCATTTACATCTGTTGCCATGACACAATAATCATATTCTTCACCCATCAATTCAAACTTTGAATCCTTGTATGATATTTTATCAATGCCTTGGTTCAAATGTAGTTTTACTCCATGATTCTTCATAAAAGTGATGCAATAATCAATGAAGCTAGTTTGGAAATCACTGTCTAACACATCATAAATTAAGCCTTTATCGTTACTGAGAAAATAGAAGTGAAAACCCTTGATTAATTCGGCCATTGACATATTTTCGGGTTCCGCAAAAAATGCACGAGCAAAAGAGTTAAATACTAAGCGCATTTTTTTAGGCATAAATGTTCGTTTGGCAAATTGTGCAAAATTTTCTTCATCAAACTTTTTATAAGTGGTGTTAAAATCAAATTGAAGTAAACCTAAGAAGGGCATACTAAATGGACTTACAAGGGTTAGCCAGTTAAAAACTCCATATTGCTTTAAATCAAGTACATTCAGTCCAGGCGTGGTCTCTACATCTTTGAATCCTTGTTTTTGGTTGTTTTCAAAAAGTAAGACATAGTCATCAATTGGGATTAGATGCTTGTGGGCTCCAATTTGTTTTAAGAATTCCAATAAATTAAAATATTGCCGGAAGAACGCATGAAACCCATGCTCAGTTCGAAGAGTTTCCCCATTGGATTCAAACTCCCAAGAACCAACTTTACCTCCAAGGAAACTGGCTTTTTCAAACAAGTGTACCTCAAAGCCTTTTTCTCCTAAGGCTGAAGCACTTGCAATACCCGCAATTCCTCCTCCGATAATGGCTACTTTTCTTGGCTTGGTCAATTTCTCCGCTTTTGAGAAATCTACAGTGCTTAGAGGGACTTTATAGTTCTGTAATCTTTTTTTAATCCAATTTCTCATGGCTTCTGTTAAAATTTTTGTTCCACAACTGCATAAAGCTAATTGTGGGTTCGTCTCCCTTAATAATTAAATCAGTTAATTTTTCTTTGTCATGCCAGTGCCTGTTGCTTTCTAGAAAAACAATATCCTCTTCAACAATCTGATCGCTTTTTCTTTTCATAAACCACTTTGCAAAGGGAGGGTTAAATCGGAAAATATTTTTCCAGGCTGTAATTTGAATCATCATCAGCTCATTTTCATCTATTTCATAAAAATGCTCATAAATGACTAATCGTCTGGCAGGGAAATGCAGATGTTTTGGGAAATAAGAGTCTAGCATACTACTGTGGGGGTACCAGAATGCAAATTTAGTCTGAATATGTTTCTCCCAACCAAAATATATTTGTTCAAATAAATTACTGTTGTTTATGCGCTGATAACTGCCATGCAGGCTTCTATCCTTTATTTCTATACTATATTCTGTTTTGGGTTCCCTTAGTTTACCCAATAGGGTATTGATGCTGTGCTTATGTACATGATTGATATGCTGGGCGTCAAACAAACTTTCAGCGACTAACTTAATGTTTGCTTTAAGTGTATGCCGGTTAAAGACAAATGGGTAGTTGTCTAATTCGGGCATTTCGGGTAAAATAGCTTCTTGCATTTTACTTTCTTCACCAAAATAAACCCAGTAAGCCTTGTACTTATATTTTATGGGGTAAGCCTTTACACAAGCAGAGCTTGGTATGCTTTGATTATCTTCCAACATAGGAATATGTACGCAGGTACCCGAAGAGTTGAATTCCCAACCATGGTAACCGCATTTTAGCTTACCCTCATGAACCTCACCGTTTGAAAGGTGAACGTTTCGATGACAGCATCGATCTTCAAGCGCAGAAACCTTACCTTCTGTATTCTTAAAAAGAACAATTTCTTCTCCTACTATTTTACGTTTAAGCAGCTTATTTTCTTTTAACTCCCTATCGAAGCAGGCTATATACCATTGATTTTTAATCATTTCTTTTAATTAACAAATCTGTCAATAAATTGTTGATTTACAGTTTACTTTCTAATCTCAAGTCGCAGGGAGATAAACCAGTTTGTCCTGGGTTTTATAATCTTTGATTAAGCTTTTGATAGTTTAATACCCCTGAGCATTCAAGTTATTACTTTTGTATTTAAGTGTTTCTTTGATACTCTATTCTACTTAGTAGGGAATTAGCTTGCCTCAAGTTCTTCATCAAGAATATTCTCTATATGCGCTAAACTTTCATACAATTGCTCATAGCTGTCAATAACAAAGTATTGTTTTTGAAAATCATGCTTATAGAAGGGTGTCTGCACGATATGACGCACATCATAAGGGTGTCTTGGAACATCTTTGTCTTGCACTGCAAAATCAGATTCTCCAATTGAAGACAATATCCCAGCGCCGTATATTTTTATCTGTCCTTCTTCATTGATTAGGCCAAACTCAACAGTGAACCAATATAATCTGCTTATCATTTCAACTGCATGAGGATTTTCAATATGTTTTAAAGCAATTTTAGCTAAACCTTGAACAAAATCAACGAAGCTTTGAATACTCAGAAGAGGAACATGAGCAAAAACATCATGAAACATGTCGGGCTCTTCTAAATACTCCAACTCATTCTTTTTTCTTATCCACGTTGTAACAGGAAATCGTCTATTCGCTAAATATTGAAAAAAAGGTTTATCCGCGATCAAACCGGGCACAACATAGGTTCTCCAACCTGTAGCTGCTATTAGGTTTTGATTGACCGTTTTGATTTGAGGAATTTTGTTATTTTCAAATCCACATAATTTTAGTCCTTTAAAAAAATCCTTGGTGGCATTTTCTTTAAGTTCAACCATTTGCCGTGTATAAAGAGTCTTCCATACTTCATGATCATCAGCTGAATATTTATCATACTCTTGAATCAATTTGTTTGCAGGCAGATCATAGGGCTTTTTATTCTCTAACATAGCTTAATTGGGTTTGAATGCTTGGGTAAAGATACGAAATCCTAAAAATTAAGACTCATTCTCTAGGATAAAATTTCTGAGCATATTTAGGGCGATTTGAGCACTAATTTTTATATTATATTCCCGTTGATTAGTCAGTGAAAAACATTTGGCTTTCACGCTATCTTTATTACTTACTGCAACCCATACTGTTCCAACTGGCTTGTCGGGTGTGCCGCCTCCAGGTCCAGCTATCCCGCTTACGGCAATACCATAATCGGTGCTCATTTTCCTAAGGAGACCGCTGGCCATCTCTTGAATAGTTTCTTCACTTACAGCTCCGAAGGTATGCAGGGTTTCTTTGTTAACGCCCAACAATCTTTCTTTAATGTCATAACTGTAGGCTGTGATTGCACCCTCAAAATATGCGGAACTCCCCGGTATAGCAGTAATTAAATGTGAGATATATCCTCCTGTGCAACTTTCGGCAGTTGAAAGCGTCATTTTACTCTTAAGCAATAAATCTCCGACACATTTAGCTAAAGATTCATTTTCGTTAAAGCTATAAACATGATGAGCTATTCGTTGACTGATTTTAGATTGAATTGCGCTTAAATTAGCTACAGCATTTGCTGGATCTTCGTTAACCATTGTGGTCAGTCTAAGTTTTACATTTCCCAAATTGGGGAGATAAGCTAAAGTAGTTCCCGGAGGTAAACTTGCTTCAATATCTTCAATTTTCTCATATATAGCACTTTCTCCGATCCCTGCACACATTATATACTTATTGAGTATTGTAGGAAGATTTTTCTCAGAAACAATTTGAGGGAGCACATAATTACTTAACATATAGCGCATTTCATTGGGAACCCCTGGCATGGATATGTAAATTTTATCCTGATGTACAAACCTCATTCCCATTGCTGTTCCTTTGTCATTTGGTATCAATTTTGAGCTGGAGGGTATCATTGCTAATTTTCGATTAAGTTCAACTTGCTTATTGCCGCGTTTTTTGAAATAAGCTTCTATTTTTTCAAAAACACTTGCATTGAAGCATAATTCAGTTTTAAAAAAGTTAGCCAAAGCTTGTTTGGTGATATCATCCTTAGTTGGTCCTAATCCACCCGTAATAAAGACTATTTCTGCATTCTTCCCTGCAATTTCCAGTCCTTCATAAATACCGGTATAGGAGTCAGGGATTGAAAATATACCAGCTATTACTATACCATTTGCTGCACTTTCTTTAGCGATATAAGCACTGTTGGTATCTACAGTAGAGCCATTAAGTATTTCATCCCCAATGGTTAATATACTTGCTTTCATTTTGTTTTGTCTTTGTTTTATAAGCCATTACAACTAAAGTTGTAAATTTGGCAAAGTATTTGACAAACTTAACTTAAAATAAGCAACTATGTTTAAAAAAATTATCCCTTTGCTCTTAGTTTTCGCCATTCTCAACAGTGGTTGTGAGGCCGCTAAAAATATTTTACAACAAACTGGATCTGTCTTGGTAGGCGATGACAGCTATGTCCCAACTTCTGGTGAAGCAGGAAATGGGTTAAAACAGGCATTGGAAATTGGTATTGCTGCTGGATCTAATCGTTTAGCTGAAAGAGATGGTTATTTTGGTAATACCTTAGTCAAAGTATTATTTCCTCCAGAAGCACAAAAAGTTGAGGAGACCATGCGTAAATTGGGTCTTGGATCCATGGTTGACAAGGCGATTGAATCTTTTAACCGAGGAGCTGAAAAAGCTGCTAAAGAAGCTGCTCCAATTTTTGTTACGGCTATAAAGTCAATGACAATTAGCGATGCCATGGGTGTTTTGCTTGGCGATCAAGATGCAGCTACATCCTACCTTAAATCATCAACTTTACAACAGTTAAATACTCGGTTTACCCCTATAATTGATAGAAGTCTTAACGAGGTTAATGCCACAAAATATTGGGAAGATGTAATAGTAAGGTACAATAAAATTCCTTTAGTAAAAAAAGTGAACCCTGATTTAACGGCTTATGTTACCGAGAAAGCACTGGATGGTTTGTTTTTAATGGTGGCCAAAGAAGAATTAAAAATCAGAGGAAACGTTTCATCAAGATCGACTGAATTACTTCAAAAAGTTTTTGCTTATGCTGATGCTCAAAAGTAGAAAATAAGTCTTTTTGAGCTTAGAATGATAAGGGAGGCTGGTCCTCCCTTTTTCTTTATGAATAAATGTCGTTAAATTTGTGCTATGGAAGAGCAAAAGAAAGAGCCTCAGCAAGATCAACAAAATCAAGTAGAGCAGGTGCAAGAAAAACAAGAAGAAGCGCTGCTAAGTAAAGATGCAATTATTGAACGGTTTGAGGTTTTGGTTAAATCAGAAGATTTCATGAAGCATCCATCCATGGTTAAAGAATGGAAAGGACGTTTTCATCAGTTGAGCAAAGTGGAGGAGGCTACTCAACTTAAGGCATTTAATGAAAAAGAGGAAAAGGATGAAGCGGAGATCTTTGAGCCGCAGGTCCATCCATTAGATAATCGGTGGAAAGAGTTACTTAATATCTATAACGATAAAGTGGTTTCGCATAACCAGGCGAGGGTAGAAGCCGAAAAACAGAATCTAAAAGACAAAGAAGATCTTTTAGAAGCATTGAAACTATTGGTTGAAGAAGAGATGAAAAATGTAGGTTCGGCATTTTCTTCTTTTTATTCCATACAAGATCGATGGAATGAGATAGGAGAAGTTAACAAATCAAAGTTCAAGCAACTGCAATATGATTACAGTCATTTTAGAGATTTATTCTATTATAACGTTGGAATTCATGATCAGCTAAAGAATTATGATTTCAAAAAAAATGCAACACAAAAGCGAGAGATAATTGAGGAGCTAAAAAGTTTAGCTAGCCAAGATAATATCCGAAAAATGGAGAAAGGCATTAAGGATATGCAGGCTAAGTGGGATGAAATAGGTCCAACCTCCAATGAAGTTTGGGAAGGATTGAAGAGTGATTATTGGGAGACAGTTAATACAATCTATGATAAGATAAAAGACCATTATAAGGCCATGCGCGAAGCTCAAGCAAAGGTTTTAGAAGAGAAAAATGCGCTGGTTCTGAAAATGGAAGAGATCATTGAAAAATCTAAGACATTTAGCTCGCCAAAGGAATGGATTCATTCGAGCAAATCAGTAAACGAATTGCATAAAGAATGGAAAGCTGCAGGTTATGCTGCTCGATCGAAAGAAGAGGGCTTGTGGTCTAGATTTAAGGAGATGTCTGATGATCTTCGTAAACGTCAAAATTTATTTTTTGATGAGCTTAAAGCGTCAAGTAATCAGATAGTAGCCGCTAAAAATAAGTTGATAGAAAAAGCCAAGGAACTCAAAGATTCAAAGGAATGGAAAATTACCTCAGAAGCCTTAATCAAGTTGCAAAAGGATTGGAAGAATCTTGGACATGTTCAGTACAAAATCGATCAAAAGTTATGGAACGAGTTTCGCAGTTCTTGTGATGATTTCTTTAATTCTAAAAAAGAGTATTTCGATACGCTGGACGAGCGACAGGCAGAGCACTTTAAGCAGAAGCAAGGCATTTCCGTTAAAATTGCAAAAAGTAAGACAGAGGAAGAACTTAGAGGCTTGATAATGGATTGGCAAACAATCGACTATGTACCCAAGGATAAAGTTACTAAGGCAGATTCAAGTTTTAATGACTCCATAAAAAAAGCGGCAAAAACCTTGAAAATTGACGAAGATTCGTTAACGAAACTTCGTTTTGAAGCCAAAATTTCTGCCATAAAATCAGGGGAAAATTATGAAGTTAAAATTAAAACTGAACGTCAATTTATCCAATCACAAATTGAAAAAGTACAAGAAGAGTTAATCCGATTTGAAGAAAACATGTCCTTTTTTGGACCATCCAAAGGTGCCCAAAAACTTAAAGAAATTGTTGAGAAAAGGGTAGCAGAGGGAGAGGATAAGATAGCTGAATGGAAAGATCAATTAAAAATGTTACGCTAGTTAATACACCAACACGGCGATCCCATTTACGCAGTTGATTCCGGAAGGTATGCGAGCTGAAGAACAATCGCTACTTATATTCCACTTGGTGTTGAATGCTAATTCTAATATTCTTAACTGGTTGACCTTTTCAAGAAAAAGACTGGTGTCAATAGAGGAAGGATAAGCCAGGTAGGACCAAGGCCCTCCGCATGGCTTACTCCCTATCGGAGTGAAAGCCCATGATTGTGCATCAATACACGATTGTCCTCTGACCAAATCTTCAATTTCGATGAGCAAATTTGTAAGTTCTTCCGCTTCCTGTTTTTGACTTAAAGCAGCACTTGAAAAATCTTTACTGCAAGCTGAAAAACTTATAATAATAACCCAGAAAAAGAAGAGTTTTTTTAACATATACCTTATTGTTTGGCTTATCAAATTTATTAGTCAATCAGGATTAGCGGCAAAATACGATGCTTTCTAGCCGAACTAATTTTAAGGAAGTAAGTACCTTCAGATAAATTTATTGTAGGTAAACTGATGAGTCCCTTATTAAAATTTTCATACTGCGCGTTCCAAACCAATTGTCCGATAGCATCAAAAATACTGAGCCCTAAATTTGCCGATGACTTCAAGGCTAGATATAAGTTTGTATTCGCGTTGCTTGGATTTGGATATAAGTTGACTTCACTGATAACATCTAGTTCATTCAGACCTACAAAACCTATGCTCGCCGTATCGAATGCTAAACAACCAACTCCATCTGAAATGGTTAAGAGGTATTGCCCTCCTGACAGATTATCTATAAAGTCTCCTGAAAGCGCACCATTATTCCAAGAGTAGGTATATGGGGCTGTTCCACCGCTTGCAACTGCTGTTATACTGCTATTTCCTTGAGTAGCTGAATTATCAATTACCGTTAGATTACTATTCACGCTATAATTGCTTCCTATAGTGAAACTTGCATTACTTGAGCAAGAGCTTGTGGCATCGGTTATGGTTACTGAATAATTGCCAGCTGCCAATCCTGTGATTAGTTCAGCAGATGATCCATTGTTCCATTGAATATTATAATTACCACTACCTGCGCTTAGGTTCAAATCGATAGAGCCGTTAGATACTTCGTTGCAACTAGTATTGCTTACTGTTGCATTCTCTTGAGGTAAAGCATTTACGACGATATAAGATGTTTTTGTTTCTGTGTTTGATCCGCTCGGTCCATTGACTGTGTAACTCACGTTGTATACACCTGGAGTATTATAGGCTACTGTAGGAGAAGCAGCTGAAGAGGTATTTGGGCTTCCTCCTTGGAAAGACCAAAATCGAGAATTAACGACTCCCACACTGTTATCTGAAAAACTAATACTTTCACCTACACAAATTGAAGTAGATGAAGCATTGAAGTCAGCAACTAGAGATGAGGCAACTCCGGTGATGTTGATGTTGTCCAAATATAGGTTATTTCCGATGGTACCACTGTTGAATCCTTCAAATTTAACTAAGACTTCATTGCCCGAAAAAGCGGTTAAATCCAAACTGAAGCAATCTGAACCGATTGTGCCCATGCACCATTCACTCGAATTGGAGGGTACAAAGCCATTTTCATTTGTTGTTGCGGTAGCAAAAGATCCCGTTGAATTTTCTCCCGTTCCAAATATTCTTTGCCAGCTTCCCCCACAATCAGTGGAAACGTAAACAATGAGTGAATCTGTTGTCGTTTGATCAAATCTTCTGTAAGCATGCTCAAAAGTCATGTTAATTGAGGTGTACCCATTAAAATTCAATTTAGGACTAATGAGACCATCTCTTTGAGATGATTGCGCATAATTAAAGAAATCCATTTTCGCTCCTATGCTTCCGGGACTCGTTCCTACTACGTTAACCATTTCCCAGGTCTCTGCATTGTCAGGGTTACTTAAAGACCAGGTTCCACTGCTTATTGAGTTTGAACTAAAACTTTCTATAAACGGCAAAGTCTGGCTATTGGATAGTACAGTAAAGTTTGCTTGACTTTGGTCGTTAGAGGCATTCTGATCTGCATTGCCATTAGGATTAGATGTGTTGGCTGTTAGCGTAATAAATCCCGCATTAGCGCTTATGTTGGGAAGTGTAACAATTTCGGTTTGGCCGATAGTTAAATTTCCATTCCAATTGAAACTTTGGTTAGGTCCACCTGTATTATAGATTATTGTAGCTGAGACAAGGGGATTGTTTCCAAAATTCCTTATTCTGACTTCTGGCGCAAAAGTACCGCTGCAAATCCTGCTTTGAGGAAAAATGATTTCACTTATTCCTGCATCATCGTTAATATTGGGATTAATGATACAAAAATCATGACTGGTACTGTTGCCAAAATCACCATTGGCTGCCGTCATTTGAAAAAGATTCGCTCCATTTTCATCCGTCATGAAGTAGTCGCCGTCTACATTACAGTTCCATTGTGAACCATACATGCCGTCACCATATGAATCGTATATGTTAAAGGTATAGCAACCAATAGGCAAGCAATACGAACTTGTAATTGTTTCACCGCCTGTGATGTCTGTATAAGGCCCACCACTTACTACGGTGTTATTTTGATCATCTAGGATTTCCCAAGTAATTTCAGAACCGTAACAATCCGTGGTAATACTTAAACTTGCTACTTGACCAGTAGGATCTAAGGTGAATGCTTTACTTTGACTATCATTTGAGGGAAGCTGATCACCAGCTAAATTGGCAGTAGCGGTAAAGGTGAAGCTTCCACTTCCTGCAGTGCTTTGTACCGGTAAACTGACTTGGGCACTTTGTCCGGAGGCTAGGCTACCCGTCCAATTAAAATTGTTATTAACGGTACCCCATGTATAGTTGATGGTAAGATTGGTAATCGTATTACTTCCATAGTTTCTTAGCGTTAACTCTGGCGTAAATGAACTTCCACAAATGGCATTTTCTGGAGATGAAATAGCTGTTATTCCTGCATCAGTTTGCAAGGTAAATGCACTTACACATTGTAAGGCAGCAAAAGCATTGATTCTTCCTGCCCCCATTTGACCTTGATTAGATGTCACCGGATCTGCACTTGAATACAGGCAATTGACTAAATCTGTACGACTTGCATTGGGCGCATAACTCTTCATTAGACCCAATAATCCTGAAACGTTAGGAGAGGCCATTGATGTACCTTGGTAGCGGTCATAACCGTTGTTGGCAACTGTACTTCTGATTGCAGAACCTGGCGCTGAAATGTCTATCCAAGTACCATATTGAGAGAAAGAGGATCGAGAATCATCCGTTGTGGTTGAAGCTACAGAGACCACATTATTATATGCTGCTGGATAAAATTGATTGGTACTGTTATTATTGCCTGCAGCCGCTACTAAAATGGCGCCCTGGTTGTGAGCCGCATCAACAGTATTTTGACCAAAGTTTGAAGAGCCACCGCCTCCCCAAGACATATTTATGACATCTGCTCCATTATTAGCTGCCCATGCCAAACCTTCGTAACCTGCGGTTAAGGACCCATCTGAACAACGTCCAATTTTTACTGGCATGATACTAACATCGAAACCTATAGAGGCAACTCCTGTTCCGTTATTCGTATTGGCACCTACAGTTCCTGCAACATGCGTACCATGATTTCCATCATTCCCACCACAAGGGTTGGGGTCTGTACTATTTTGATCACTGGCATCATTTCCAGCGACGAATTTACCTGTTAAATCAGGGTGAGTCGTGTTAATCGCATCATCAGTTACCGCTACAACAACAGATGA
>MDTC01008344.1_pt1 | contig 19766 bp, 20 predicted proteins | sample 811181 | NCBI WGS metagenome assembly MDTC01 (sample SAMN05326644, study PRJNA326480) | marine metagenome | isolation source: seawater | place: Pacific Ocean: North | collected 2011 | reverse complement strand
CCAAATTATTAAACTTTAAACTTAATATATCAACTCCAAATGGTTATGAACCTGATCAATACACTCTAGATAAATTTGGTGATAATGTTGAACTATGTGACATACCTGGAACTGCTGCAAATGATGCCGACATTGTATCTACTGATGTTTGGACAAGTATGGGTGATGAATCAGAGAATGAGGAAAGAAAAAAAATATTTAAAAGCTATCAGGTAAACATGAATTTAATGTCTAAAGCTAAAAAGGATGCAATATTCTTACATTGTCTACCTGCTCATAGAGGTGAGGAGATTGACGATATTATTATTGATTCAGATTATAGCGCTGTTTGGCAACAAGCTCATAATAGACTTTACAGCAGCATGGCTTTAATAGAATTTTTGTTAACTTACCAAGATTAGAGATTACTTATTAATTTTTCTCTTTGATTTCTATCATTAGATTTTAAAATTGCATTAACTTTTCTCTTAATTTTATTAATATTACTGTCAAGAATAATATTCTTCACCTCTGGTATTGCCTGTGGATGCATACTAAAAGATTCTAAGCCTAGGCCTAGTAGTAATTTTGTATATGACTTTTCTCCTGCCATTTCACCACAAATAGTCACATCGATAGATGATTTGTTGCATGATTCAATGACTTTTTTTATTAGAGATAGTACTGCTGGGTTAGTTGGATCATAAAGACTTGATACTTCATCATCAATACGATCTATGGCAAGAGTATATTGAATCAAGTCATTTGTTCCAATAGACATGAAATCAACATGTTTAGCAAGTTCATTAGCTTGTAATGCACAAGCAGGTACTTCAATCATAATACCTAGATCATATTTATTTGTGAATTTCTTTCTTTCCTTTTTTAATTCTGATTTTGCATTATTGATTAAATCTTTTGTTTTGATAATTTCATTGAGTGATGTAATCATTGGTATCAATATCTTTAAAGAATTATTATATCCAGCTCTCAGCATAGCTTTGATTTGAGTCTTGAATATATTTTTTTCGGCGAGACTATATCGTATTCCTCTAAGTCCAAGAGCAGGATTTTTAGCTATATCTCCAACTTTTATGTTCTCTGATACTTCTTTGTCAGATCCAATATCCAAGGTTCTTAATGTAACTGGTTTATTTTTCATGGCATTGAAAACTTTCCCATATACAGACATTTGTTCTCTCTCGGACGGAAGATCTTCTCTGTTCATATATAAATATTCAGTTCGGAATAGCCCTACTCCATCACAATCGCTATTCAAAAACTTTACTTCATCTGATAATTCTAAATTAGACATAATATTTATCTTTACTCCATCATTAGTAAGCGACTTTTTCTTTAAAACTTTCCTTAAACTTTTTTGTAATAAAGATTTTTGTGCCTGAACACTCTTATAATGTTTAAGTTCAGATTGATCAGGGTTGATTATAATAATTTCATTATCTAAATCCATGATAATAGTATCATGGTCCTGAATTATTTCTTGTGATGATTCTGCTTTTACCATCATTGGTAAAGAGAGACTTTTACTTAATATGGCACTATGGGATGATTTACTACCATGAGATGTCATAACCCCTAATGCATTCTTTTGGTAGATATCAATAATATCTTTCGGTGTAATCTCATCTGTAATAATAAGCTTATTATCTAAGCTAATTTTGTCATTTATATTCTTTTTTTTATCTGACTGAAGAAGATCTAGCAAACTCATTACCAATTGCTTTATATCTATCAACCTTTCTTTAATATATTTATCCTTTATATCATCAAAGGATTTTTTAATTTTTTTATATTCAATTGCTATAGACCAGTTTGCTGTGTAAAAGTTATTCTCAATATTGTCAATAACATGAGTTTGGAAATCATGATCTTCGATAAAGAATAATTGTGTTTCCATGAGTTTAGCCATGGGCAAATTATCTTTAATTTTATCTCTTGATTTTTCATATTCCTCCTTGATGCTAGCTAGTGATTTTAGGAATCTTTTAGTTTCGCTTTCTACTTGAGATTTTCTGATAAATGATGGTACATAGTTAATATCATCTTTATTAATTATAATTGCTTGTCCTATGCATATGCCTTTCGATACACTTAGCCCTTTAAGAATTATGCTCATAAATCTTCATCAAATTTATTATGAAATAGTTTCTCTAATGAATTCATTGCTTGAATTTCGTCATTACCCTGAATAGTAATATTTATTACAGAATCTTTTGAAGCAGATAGCATAAGTATTTTCATGATACTTCTAGCATCAGCCTGTTTATTATCTTTCTCAAGAGTAATATTTGATGCGAATTTATTTGCTATAAAAACTACTTTTGCAGCTGCTCTTGCATGAAGCCCAAGTTTATTGAGTACCTGTAAATCTCGTGTAATCATTTTTCTATAAATCCATGATACCATCAACACCTCCCTCGAGCGCTTTTTCTGCAAGTTTTTCAAGGGAATATTTAGGATAGTTAAAAACGTTTAAAATCATTGATAAATTTAATCCTGCGACAACTCTAATTTTCTGATGCTTAATAGATTTAGCGATATTAGATGGAGTAGTTCCAATTATATCTGTTAAAACTAATACTCCATTTCCATTATCTAAAAAATTAACATACTTTTGACCAAGCTGAATTACATCATTAGGTTGATCAAAATTGTCAACCGATAATAATTCAACACGGAAAGGATTGGTTCCATAGACAGAAGTAGCGGTAAGTAACATTTGTTTGCCAATGTCACTATGCGTGATTATTAATATACCTACGTTCATCTATATAAATATTAAGTCAGTTGACTCCAGACAATTTAATATTTCCTCACTATTTCTAGCGCTTCTCAGCTTTTCTCTATTCGATATTTTGTCAAGAATACTACTTATAGATGCTAATAAGGCTAGATGATTTTCTGTCTCTTTATTAGGCACAATTAAACAAACAACAATATCTACATCCAGGTTATCAATATTATCGAAGTCAATTGGATTATCTAATATAATTACTGAAACAAATGGATAATCAATACCTTCCACTCTTGCATGAGGTATAGCTACGCCATTGCCAACCGATGTGGATCCTAGCTTTTCCCTTTCATACAAACCAGCAAATATTTTATCAGAACTAATTCCAGAGGATTTACTTAACAATAGAGATAGTTTATCTAAGATACTTTTTTTACTTTTACAATCATCATTTATGCTTATATGTGAGTCATCTAGTTTAATGTCTATCATTTCAATTTTTAACTTTTCTTTCAGTTGATTTTTCTATATTCAATTTCTCTCTATATTTGGTTACTGTTCTTCTAGCAACAGAAATTCCCTGTTCTTCAAAGAATTTTGAAATTTGGCTATCACTTGAAGGCTTCATTTTATTTTCATTTTTAATGACTTCATCAATCATTTTCATAATTGCTTTAGAGGATACCATTTTACCAGTATTGGTGCTTAATTCCGATGAGAAGAAATACTTAAGTTCGTATACTCCTCTAGGAGTTTGTACATATTTATTGTTCGTAGCTCTTGATACTGTAGATTCATGTATATCTAACGAACTAGATATTTCCTTCAAAGTCATTGGCACTATTCCAATATCACCATCATTTAAAAATTTTGATTGTCTTTTGAATATCTCTTTACAAACATTGAGTATAGTTATATTCCTATTGGCGATTGATTTAATAATAAATTTCGCTAGGTTATAGTTTTTTTCTAAATAATCCTTATCTGATTTGATTTTACTATCTTTCATCAATGAAATATAATCTTTATTCATAGTTAGTACTGGAGTATTCTTCGTTGATTCAACTATCCATTGATTATTCCTTTTAAATATTATTACATCCGGATAGATATGATACGTATTGAGCTTTTTAGAAATCACTAAGCCGGGTTTTGGATTAAGTCTCTTTAAAAGGGTTAAAGATTTTTCATTATTAATTTCATCATTACTCATTAACTTAATAATTTTATTAAAATTCAACTTTTCATTTATATCCAACCCATTAAGGGTATCTAGTATATGTTTCGCATCATCATAATATTTTGATTGCTTATGGTAGTGGTCTAGCTGAATATTTAATGAATCACATAAATCAATAGCACAGGCACCTATTGGATCAAATCTTTGGAGAGTATGAAGAATATAGAAAATATCTTGAAAAGTTACTTCACTTAATTTGTTGGCCTGTATGAATATGTCTCTCAAATCTTCAGTCAGATAACCATTATCATCTACACAATCAATTATAATTAGAGCCACTTTTTTTTCTTCTTCAGAAAATGAAGACGTATCAAGTTGTTTATTTAAATATTCTCGTAAATTATCTAACTCGTGATGATAATTTAATATGTTTTCCATATCAGCGCCGTTAGATGTTACAGAATGTTCCAAATTATAAGTAGTTTCCGTATCTATTTCTTTTTCAAGAAAAGGATTTTCAAGAATAATATTATCAATCTCCTTATGTAGGTCAATCGAGTTTAATTGTAAAATACTAATGGCTTGTCTTGTTTGGTGAGACAAAACCTTTTTTTGTTTTAGTTGACTGGATTGTTGTAGTTTATTCATAGCTTGAACTTTTCACCAAGATATACTTTTCTAACAGTCTCATTTTTTATCAAATCTTTTGTTTTGCCTGAAGCAAGTACCTCTCCACTATTAACTACATAGGACTTGTCACATATTTTTAGAGTTTCTCTTACATTGTGATCTGTGATTAGGATACCTATTTTATCTGAAGACAGATTTTTGATTATCTCTTGAATATCTATTACGGAAAGAGGGTCGATTCCAGCAAATGGTTCGTCCAAAAGCAGAAATTTAGGTTTTAATGCCAATGCTCTTGCAATTTCAACTCTTCTCCTTTCACCACCGGATAGTTGAACTCCTTGGGTATTTAAGAATTTTTTTAGATCGAACCTAATAATTAATTCATCAAGAAGATCTTTCCTTTTTGTTTTAGTTAATTTTTTATCTGTCTCTAATATTGCTTTAATATTATCAAGTGTAGTCATGTTCCTAAAAATAGATGGCTCTTGAGGTAAATAACTTATTCCATATTCAAATCTTTTATGAATAGGCATTAAGGTAATATCTACATCATCAATTTTTATGGAGCCTAAATCAGATTTTATCAACCCCACGATCATATAAAAAGTTGTTGTTTTGCCAGCTCCATTAGGGCCAAGCAAACCAATAACTTCTCCCGAAGAAACTTCTATAGATACATCCTGAACAACTTTTTTTGTATCATATTTCTTCTCAAGATTAATGCATTTAAGAATAGACATGTTATTTGATATTAAATGTTGTAGTCACTTTTTTTGTAATTATTTTTTTTAAATCATTCGCAGCTATGTCTTTAACTATCCACTTTTCTTTATTAGAATCATAAATCATTTGATTACCTTCAATTGTTCTAAACTTACCATCCTCTTTTATTACTCTCTTAGCTTTACTTAGAATTGTTATAATACCAGTATCCATGTTAGCAGACAAACCTGAACCAGTGGTTGTAGAATCCGATGTAATAATCGTAACGTCACGATCAGTTTCAACTAAATTTCTTGATAAGTGGAAAATTGCGTAAGATGTATACATTTTTATCGGAGCATCATCCAAAAGATATTCCCTATCAATAAATACATTATCCTTTAAGTATATTTCATTCATGTCACCAGATGGATCTATAGCAGTATCAGATTTGATTTGTACTATAGATTCGGTCTTATAAATATTTAGAAATGGTCTTTCGATAAGAGTTACATTATTGACATATTTTGTCATTACACTTCCTTTAAGCTCCCAATCAGTAGCCATATCTTTATTTTTTTTTATGGTTGAAAAGTTATGTAATTGATTTTTGATTGAGATATTATTTTCTAAGGAAGTACCAAGGACAGATGTACTAAAGGCAATAATCATAAAGAAAGTTAGGTAAACTTTAATTTCACTATGCATTAATTATTTTTGAAAAGTATATTAAATCGCAGATATCTCTAATTGCTCCATATCCTCCCTTTCGTGGGGTTACCCAGTCAAAATTCAATAGATTTAAAATTGGATTAGCATTTGGAACTATCACAGATAATCCAGAATATTGAAGAAGCTCAACATCAACGGTATCATCACCTACATAACATATCTTTTCTTTTGGAAGATTTATATTTTGTTCATGAAATGATTTTAGTTTATCTCTACTTCCTTGAATTATTCTCTCTATCCCAAGCTCTTTTCCCCTCTGTTCTACACACCTCGAATAACGACCAGAGATAATCATTATGTCAATATCAATAGATTGTAATATTTTTATTCCATGCCCGTCTTGTGCATGAAACCTCTTGCTTTCATCTCCATTATAATCAAAATATAATCCACCATCTGTAAGAACGCCATCTACATCAAATGCTAGCAACTCTATACTGGAGGCTTTATTTATAAGTTGATCTGTATACAGTTGCTCAGCTAATTTTATATATTTTGACTTATTAATCATTTCAGTTAATTGATTTAATGATATCCTGCATGGTAATAATACCCCTAATTGCTGATTTATCAATTACAGGCAATACGGTAATATTTTCCTTTTCAAGGATTGATAGTGCTTCAGCCGCAAGAACACCGCTACCTATTTTTAGAGGCTTCCTTGTCATTACTTCTTCGATCACTATATCTTCAGTGTTCTTATGATCATTCATTATTCTTTTTATATCACCATCAGTTATTACACCTACCAAATCTTTTTTTCTATTTATAATCAAAGCAATTCCTAAATTATATTTTGTAGTGATACTAATAAGTTTAGAAAAGCTAGCACCTGTATTTAAAATAGGAAGGTTTTCCCTGATCATTATGTCTTTAACATTTTTTAATAATCTTTTACCCAAAGAACCCTCAGGATGAGTTTTCGCAAAATCTTTCATTGTAAAATTTTTCTTTACTGAGACTGCTAGCGCCAAAGCATCCGATATAGCAAGTGCACAGATGATACTAGACGTGGGAGCAAGATTATTTGGACAAGCTTCTCTAGTAACAGATGCATCAAGTATTAAATCCGAATGTTGTGCTAATTGTGATTTCTTGTTTCCTGTTATTGATATTATTTTACACTTGATTATTTTCAGCAGAGGAACAAGCTTAACTATTTCCTCAGTATCCCCAGAATTTGAATAAAATATAATTACGTCATTTGCGTTTATGACACCCATGTCTCCATGAAGAGCTTCTGTAGCATGTATGAAGATTGATGGTGTTCCAGTACTACTTAATGTTGCAGCCATTTTCATAGCAATATACCCTGACTTGCCAAGCCCTACAGTAACAATCTTTCCTGAGCTATTGTTAATCAATTCACATGCTCCATCAAAGCTTGAATCAATCCTTTTCACAGTTCTTGTTAGAGCTGCTATCTCACTTTTAATAATCTCTTTTGCAAGATTGACATTAGATTTATTTTTCATTTTCATTTAAAAATTAAAATTAAGTATAGGAAGTATGTTATTACTAATGACACTGAATATACAGTTCTAAAAATATTATTTGAATGAATAATTATGTACAGAGCAACTGTACACAATCCAAGCATTAAAATATCTCTTAAAAGATTGCTGGATTCTATATATGAAGAGCTGATTATCCCAGCAATCGACATCGCTATTGCAATATTAAAAAGATTTGAGCCAATAATATTTCCAACTATAAAGTCAAACCTCCCTTTTCTGGAAGACTGAATACTTGCAGCAAGTTCAGGTAGACTTGTTCCTAAAGCGGCAACTGTAAGACCAATCACATAGGCGCTTACACCTAGTGAAGTTGCAATTTGTGTTGCGCCATCAATGAAGTAAGTCGATCCGTATATTAGCATTCCTAGACTCAGAGCAAGGTATAAAATTATTTTTATTAAGCTGAAACTTTCGCGACTATCACCAGACTCTTCGTAATGTTGAGATTCAAAATAATACACAGATACTACAAGCATAATAATTAGTATAAATGAGTCTTTTGCATCAAGATTTTCATCAAAAAACATTAATAAGAAAGCTGCAAAAGTTAGAGTAATCATACTTACATAAGGTCTTATCGGAAGATTCTTTTTAAGTAATTTTCCTTTGAAGAAAATAAGTGAAATACAAAATACTAAAGCTATATTTGAGATATTAGAACCAAGTGCATTTCCTACTGCTAAAATTGTTTTATCTTGTAGAGCTGATTCAATCGATATAAAAATTTCAGGGGCTGATGTTGCTATACCTATCATAAAGAAACTTGCATAGAACCCAGATATGGAAAAGTGCTTAGCAGTATTATCAGTTGATGTAACTAGTAGATTAGATCCTATTAGTAACAATGCTAATCCTATTAACAAGATAGATATGGATTCTATCATCATCTTTATAATAAAATTATGTTAGGTGTTAAACTAGTAGTTAATTTCAAGAACATCAATTTCAAAATCTTGGACGTCTTTGCCATCTGCAATCATCTTAGTTCTTTTTTGTAAGTACGATTCTCTTAAGAATATGTACTTATCTTTTGCCGCAGTATCTAATATTTTTGTAGCTTGTAATAGGTTGGCCCTAGTATCTATAACATTTGAAGCTTGTATTAATTGTCTTTCTTCATGATGAAGCTCTGTATTTACTGGCGAGATACTTTTCTCTACTGCAATGTCTGCATAAAATCCAGGCGCATCTCTAAAAGTACTTGGTCCAAAAAATGGTAAAACCAGATACGGGCCAGCCGGAACACCATAATAACCAAGAGTTTGACCAAAATCCTCTTTATGTCTGTCTATTCCTAAACTTGTAGCAATATCAAAAAAACCAAAAACACCTACAGTGGAATTTATAACAAACCTGGCAGAAGAAGATGCAGTCTTATCCAATTTTAACTGTAGTGCGCTATTAAATATGGTGTTAATTTCTCCTAAATTATTGAAAAAGTTTGACACACTATCTTCAACTGGATCAGGTGTAATTGCACGATATCCTTTTGCAACCGGCTCTAATACATTATCGTCAATCACTTCATTGAAATTAAAGACAGCCCTATTTATTGGCTCAAGCGGATCATCATCTGATGAGTAGACATTTTTAGGAATAAGAGTTAATGAAACGCATAGCATGAACACCAAACTTAGTGTCACTATTATGTTGAGATTTTGTAATTTAATCGGTGACATAATGTGATTATATACTAAAATATGTTACATGATTAAAAAAATATCAATCTTAGTAATCTTCATATTTATCACATTAACCGCATACGCATCAGAAAGACCTGATGATTTTTTGAAAAAATCCGTTTTAGAGGTAAGCGCTCTCGTGTCTGAGCATAGAGAAAGGTTTGAACAAGACGAAGATTTTTTGAGGAGCAAAATGGAAACAGTTGTGATGCCTAAATTAGACATTAAGCTTATGTCTAAGATTATACTTGGAAAAAAAATTTGGACAGGTATGACGCGTCAACAAAAAACTAATTTTATCCTAGCATTTAAATATAGAATGACCAGCACATACATGAAATCTATTACAGCATTTGATGGTGAGAAAATAAAATTCTTACCTTATGTTCCTGGTAAAAAAGATAGAGTTGCGCTTGTGAAATCAAAATATCTAATTTCAGCAGGTAATATAGATGTTGACTATCGACTAATCAAAAATGATGATGGTTGGAGAGTGTATGACATTATTTTTGAAGGAATTAGTTTGATGAAAAATTACAGAGCAGATTTTAGAGAACATGTAAACAAGAATGGAATTGAGTCTCTTATTAAAAGTTTAGGACAATGAATCCTTGTTAGATAGGCTTGAATGAGATAAGCATTCTAGGCAACAATGTTAAAACTGCTATCAAGGCAACAAACATTGCAAAACCAGTTAAAATCCCAAATATAATGGTCGGTATAAAATTTGATAGGATTAATATAGAAAAGCCAAATATTACTGTGATGCCAGTGAAAAAAATTGCTTTTCCAATTGTAGAGTGGCAAATGATTATTGTTTTTTCATAGTCAGCACAAACTTTTAATTCCTCTTTGAATCTGTAAATATAATGAATACTGTTATCAACAGCTATACCTACAGTAATGGCTGCTATAGTAATGGTCATCATATCTAATGGTAATTTCATGATACCCATAATTCCTAAAACTAATAATGCTGAAATTAGGTTGGGTACAATACCAATAATCATTAACGTTATAGATTTAAATAAAATGAGGAACATGCTAGCTATGATTAACATCACAACACCTAGAGACATAATTTGAGAATCAAATAGACTCTGAAGCATATTATTATAAAGAAGTAGAATTCCTGTAAGTGTAATTGTCTCTGATTCAAGATATGAATCTTGATTTAAATCATTTTGAATTTTCTTTATGAGCTCAGCTCTTCTCAAATCAGGGTTTGAATCTAAGACTCTAACATTAATTCTAGCTTCATTATTTTCTATGGACAGATAGGGAGTTATCGCAATATCTTTAACTTCATCAGGCAATTTCTTATAAAGCAAGGACATTTCTAGACTATTCAGTTCCTTATTATCATTAACAATTTCAGCAACACGTACCGAGGATGCGAAAGATAAAACCTTTCCTATGTAATTATTATTATCTAAATAATCATGAACATATTTAATTTTATTAACTTTTTCAGTTGTAAACCAGTTTGATTCCAGAGGCTCATCTTCGTCACCTAATAGATCTTCGAACTCATCATCTTCAGAAGTGAATTCAGTATCGTCAAATTTTATAATTATATCCATTGGCGTCGTTCCACCAAGTTTATTATCAATCAACTGCATACCTTTATAGATTTCTGTGTCTGATCTAAAGTAATTTATAAAGCTATTTTCAACTTTCAGTAAATTTAAGCCATATATTGTTAAAAGAGTTACCAGTGTAAATACAACATAGATTGATTTACCAGAGTTAATGGTAACCTTTGCAAGAAAGTCCGTAATAAATAATTTTGTTTTATTTTCATAAATTATAGAATTTTTTCTGTTTGAAAGAACCATGATTAAGGAAGGCAAAAGAATAAATGATGTTAAAAATAATGTAGTAAGCCCAAGAACCATCATATAACCAAAGTCCATGACAGGTTTGATGTCACTAAATATCAGTGATGCAAATGCAACTATTGTTGTTAGGGCTGTATATAGACATGGCCATATCATTTTTTTGGTCGTTTCAATTAGCGAGAGTTTTTTATTTTGATTTAAAGAAGTATATATTTGCCTATATCTTACTATGATATGTATATTCATTGATAACGTGAGTATTAGCATCAGTGAAATAAAATTTGAAGATATTACAGTTACTTTCCAGTCTAAATAACCCAGTAAACCAATCATGAATAAAACGGAATAAATACAGTTAATTACTGGCGTTATTACCCAAATTAGTTTTCTAAATATAATTACTAAGGTAGTTAATATAAATATGAGAACGCCTAAACCAAAATTTATCAAATCATTTTTAATAAAAGTAACCATATCATTGGTAATCATAGGTATGCCGCCAAGTCTTATTTCATACCTATTACTAGTGTATTTTTCTTGAATTTTTCTAATATCTATTATGAAGTTACTAATATTTTTCTTCTGAATTGCAGAAACATTGTCATATTCTTTCTTTGATAGTAAATATTGAGTCTCAAAAGAAGCATCCTGTCGATACTTTTTATAATATAATTCTTTTTTAACTAGAGCTTCTTTTAATACATCATTTTTTTTGAGAGTTACTTGCATCGCTGTTGTCTTTGCATCAGCACTTATAATCAAATCTTTATATATAGGACTTGTTAATATTTCTTGCTGAGCGAGTTTAGGGTCTATATCTTTGCTAAATATATTTGGAATATTATCTATAAGTTCTGTTAGAGGTTTTTTTGAGCTACTAACAAGGGGTATATTTGTTATTGCTGTAACCGATTGAACATCAGTAAAAGCTTGAATTTCCATGGTTAGATTATGAATATATTCGAGAGTTTCATTCGCAAAAATATCTTTATTTTTATCTGTAACTGTTAAAATTAAAAATTCATTTGATTCATATCGGTCATTTACTTCTCTAAATAATTTTAGATCTTTGTCATCTTCAAGTATAAGTGTGTCTGCAGATGCATCTAGTTTAAAGTTATTTACATTAGTCAGTGAGACGACAAGTATAAAGAATAAGAGCATTAAAACTAAAGCTGGGTAGCCTAAAACATAGTATTCGTAAAAATAAGTTATCTTTTTAATCATAGCTTTATTGAGTATAAACTCTTAGAATACCGAAACAAACTTAAAAAATAACTATGGATAAATTATTAATTCAAGGCGGTCAATCTTTATCTGGCTCTGTAAAGATATCAGGTGCTAAAAACTCTGTCTTACCGATGCTTTGTGCATCTGTAATGCCTTCACAAGGAGCTGTAGAATTAGAGAATGTTCCACATTTACAGGATGTTACAACCACTACAAGGTTATTAACACAAATGGGGGTAAGCGTTACAATGGATGAATTTATGAATATTAGTCTTGATTCATCTGCCATGAATAATTTTTATGCTCCTTATGATTTAGTTAAGACAATGAGATCATCCATACTAGTATTAGGACCCTTGCTTTCAAGATTTGGTGAAGCCAAAGTCTCTCTCCCAGGAGGCTGCGCTATCGGATTGAGACCAGTAGACATGCATATAAAAGCTCTTGAAAAAATGGGCGCCGAAATTAAAGTTGAAAAAGGTTATATCACTGCACGATCAAAGAGATTACAAGGAGCTGATATTGTTTTCGAAAAAAAATCAGTTACTGGAACAGAAAATATTATTATGGCTGCATCGTTAGCTAAAGGGTTAACAAAAATTAATAATGCCGCTAATGAGCCTGAAATATCTGATTTATGCCTATTTTTAAATAAAATGGGAGCTAGGATAAGTGGGCACGGCACTGACCAGATACAGATTGATGGAGTAGAAGCGCTAATTGGAACGAAACATAAACCTATACCGGATAGAATTGAAGCAGGAACTTTTATGATTGCAGCTGCTATAACTAGAGGGGATGTAGAGATAAACGATATTGTACCGGAACATTCCAATGCTGTAATTGAAAAGCTTAAGGAGTCTGGAGCAGAAATTACTTCTACTAATAATTCTATCAGAGTAAAGATGAAACACCGACCGAAGGCTGTGAATGTAGAAACGAATGCTTACCCTTATTTTCCAACAGATATGCAAGCTCAAATGACCGCACTAAATGCAATTGCAAAGGGCAAAAGCTTTGTTAGAGAGAATATTTTTGAAAATCGCTTCATGCATGTTCAAGAACTCGAAAGAATGGGAGCATTAATAAAGGTGAGTGATAATACAGCTAGTATATCTGGAACGGAAAAACTTTTAGCAGCACCAGTAATGGCAACAGATTTAAGGGCTTCCGCTAGCTTAATATTAGCAGGACTTGCTGCCGAAGGAACTACAGAAATCGGAAGAGTTTATCACATAGACAGGGGTTACGACTGTATTGAAGAAAAACTACAGTTAATTGGGGCTAGGATTTCAAGAAAACCTATGTAAAATGCTACCAAATGATTAGATTAGCCATTTCCAAAGGAAGAATATTAGAACAATCGATACAAATTCTTCGTAATATTAATATTAATTGTAAATTTGACCCGTTAGGTAGCAGAAGATTAATAATACCAACCAATAATAAGAATCTTGAGATTGTAGTTATCAAAGCTAGTGATGTTCCGGTTTACATTGACTCTGGTAAAGTTGATATCGGCATAGTAGGAATTGATACTCTTTTAGAAGATAATATTTCTAACCACTTTCGTCTCTTGGATCTTCAAATTGCTAGATGTAAATTAGTAGTGGCAGGCAAGTCAAACACTAGATATTTTAATAATATGAAAATCGCAACAAAATATCCAAAAATAGCAAAGAAATATTTTGAAGAAATAGGACTCCAGTGTTCTATTCTTAAGCTTTATGGCTCTATAGAGTTAGCTCCAGTTCTCTCACTTTCAGATTTTATTGTTGATATTGTAGAGTCAGGTAAAACTCTCAAGGAAAATGGTTTGAAGGAATTTGATAAAATTTGCGATGTTTCTTCTCTGTTGATTGCAAATAAAGTTTCATACAAGCTCAAAAGACATGAAATATCTTCATTTATAAACAAGGTCAAGGCTAATGATAAATAAAACAGATGACATAAGGATAGTCAATACACAAGAACTCATTAGCCCTAAAGATATTATTAGCCAGCTCTCGCCATCTGAGTCCGGAATAAAAACTATAATTGATACAAGATTAGAAATTAAAAATATTCTTGGTAAAACATCAAAGAAATTTATAATCGTTGTCGGACCTTGTTCAATCCATGATATTGATGCCGCTAAAGAATATGCCGCCAAATTAAGTAATCTGAAAAAATTATTATCTGAAAATAGTTTATTGATCATGAGGGTATACTTTGAAAAACCTAGAACAGTCATCGGCTGGAAAGGCTTGATTAATGACCCAGATTTAGATGGGTCTTTTAAAATTAACAAAGGTATAAAAATAGCAAGACAGTTACTAATAGACTTATCAGAAATGGATATACCGTGTGGACACGAATTTCTTGATTTAGTAAGTCCACAATACTTATCTGACTTAATAAGTTGGGGTGCAATTGGGGCTAGAACAACAGAAAGTCAGAGTCACAGAGAACTTGCATCAGGTTTATCATGTCCAGTTGGATTTAAAAACGGAACAGACGGTAGTATACAAATTGCAATCGATGCAATGAATGCAGCAAGGCATTCTCACAGTTTTTTATCTGTAACAAAAGAGGGAAAATCTGCAATATTTAACACAGCGGGAAATAATGACTGCCATATAATTCTCCGCGGAGGTAATAAAAAAACAAATTACTCTTCTAAGGATGTGAGGGAATCTACTATCACATTAGAGAATAATAACATGAAACCTAATATTATGATTGATGCAAGCCACGCCAATAGTAAAAAGGATTATAAAAAACAATCCACTGTAGTCGACGATGTCAGACAACAGATATGCAATGGTGAAAAAAATATTATTGGTATTATGCTTGAAAGTAACCTTATAGAAGGTAATCAAAAAATTGATGGTAGAGAAAAACTAAAATATGGTCAAAGTATTACAGATTCATGTATAGGATGGAACGAAACTGAAGAAATTATATTATCACTCGATGAAACATTAAAAAAGAATTTATGAAAATTAAAACTTTAGATATTAGTAAAACGAACTTTAATAAAGACTTAAATGATTATCTTAAATTGAAGGTCAAAAACTCAAAAATTGTTGAAACTTCTGTTTCTATAATATTAGAGGATATTAAAAGAAATAAAGATAAAGCTTTAATAAAATTATCTAAAAGATTTGATAAGACTACCTATAAAAACATATCTGAATCTCTTGTTTCAAAAGTTGAAATAGCCGAAGCTTATTCACAAATATCTAAACAAACATTAAAAAGCCTAAAAAAAGCAATAACAAATATAAAAAGATTTTCTAGAAAACAAATACTTAAAAGTTGGTCAATGAAAATCAATGGCTCAACACTTGGAGAGAAAGTGACAGCTATTGAGAGGGTCGGTATATATGTACCTGGAGGCAAAGCATCTTACCCGTCTACTGTATTAATGAATGCAATTCCTGCAAGAACAGCTGGTGTAAAAAATATAACTATGACTTGTCCTCCAATTAATGGGAAACTTGATCCACTTGTTTTAATTGCTGCAGATTTATGTAAAGTCGATGAAATATATAAAATTGGAGGAGCCCATGCGATTGGCGCTCTTGCTTATGGCACAGAAACTATTGAACAAGTTCATAAAATTGTAGGCCCAGGTAATATCTATGTAGCTACTGCTAAAAGAAGAGTATTTGGTACGGTTGGTATTGATAGTTTTGCAGGACCATCAGAAATATTAATTATTGCTGATAAAGATGTCAATCCAGAATGTATAGCTATTGATATGTTTGCTCAGGCTGAACATGATGAGATGGCACAATCAATTTTACTAACAACAAGCGGTAAGTTAATTTTAGCTGTAAATAAACAAATTAATATAATGATTAAAAATCAAAAAAGAAAAGATATAATAAAAAAATCACTTACTTCGAGAGGGTTGTTTATTAAAGTAAAAACACAGTCGGACATTGTGGATATAGTAAACTACATAGCTCCTGAACATCTAGAAATTCTTGGCTATAAAAAATTAAACTTACCAAAAAAAATTAATAATGCTGGTGCTATTTTTATAGGTGAGTCTAGCCCAGAGGTTTTCGGAGACTATTGTGCTGGACCCAACCATGTGCTTCCAACAAGTGGTTCGGCTAAATACGCTTCACCTTTAGGAGTTTATGACTTTTTAAAACGATCTAGCATTATGCAGATATCAAAAACTCATGCAAAAGAGCTTTCAAAAATTGCTATTTCTATTGCAGACAGCGAAGGCTTATATTCGCATTCAGAATCAGCAAAGTATAGAGAGTAACTATCTATTTATGGTTTTATGAGTTTCGGGCATCGCAGTTACCTTAATTGAAGACCGAACTAATTCTTTATCTCTTCGATATTCCACAGTAACTTTTTGATCTACCTCGAGAGAAGCTACAATCTTTACAACCTGTTTGATATTCTCAATTGCTATACCATCAATACTCACAATGATATCCCCAGGGGCTAATCCAGATATATCTGCTGGACCATTTTTTAGTACATTTGCTATGACTACTCCGCTTGAAGTATTATAAGCAGACATACCGACATAGCCTCTGACTACTCTTCCATACTTGATTATCTGTTCAGTGATGTTCCTCACAAGATTAGAAGGCACTGCTAAGCCAATTCCATCACTGCCACCGCCAAGAGATAAGTTCATGGTGTTAATGCCAACTAAATTTCCATCTGTATTTACCATTGCTCCGCCTGAATTGCCTGGGTTGATAGCAGCATCAGATTGAAGGAATTCATCAAGTGGATTTTCAGTTATATGTCCGCTATTCGTTCTTGAAATTATTCCCTGGGTTAATGTCTGCCCAACTCCAAATGGATTGCCTATAGCTAGAACTACATCGCCTATTTTAACCAATGTGGAATCAGAAAAAGTAATTGATTTACCTTCATAACTACTGCGCAACAACGCTATATCAGTTATAGAATCTACCCCAATAATTTTTGCTGGATAGATTTTATTATCAGTAGTTATAATGTTAACAATTTGAGCTTGTCTAATTACATGTTCATTTGTAACAACATGCCCATCAGAAGTTACGATAACACCTGACCCTCTTCCTTTGTCTGTTTGAATTGTAACAACAGAATCTTTTACAGCTTCATATATATAGTTATAAGAATTTTTTTCCGATACAATATTTTCATTTGAAGTCTGATTTACTTTGATAGAAACAGGTGTATCTAAAATAACTAAATATGATGCAATACCTGCAACAACACCAATTACCATATATTTTAGAAGTTCTTTAAACATAATATTAATTTCTATGTCTAAAAGTATATATTAGAGAATCATTATATGATATATTATCCACAGAATTAAAAAAGTGAACAGGGACATGAGCGATAATAATAATTCATCAAATAGAAGAAATTTTCTTACGAATGTAACAAAAGTAATGGGTGGTGTCGGAGCAATTTTTGCTGCAATTCCATTTTTATCTTCAATGTCCCCAAGTGAAAAAACGAAAATGGCAGGTGCGCCTATAGAAATAGATATATCTGCAATCCAACCTGGTGCTTTTAAAATTGTTGAATGGAGAGGAAAGCCTGTTTGGATAGTTCATAGAACAACAGAGATGCTTGAAAAGATTAAAAATGATGCTGAGCATTTAGCTGATCCTAAATCAGATGAGGAATATCAACCGCAATATGCTCAGAATAAATTTAGATCGGTAAAGCCTGAATATTTGGTTCTAGTCGGAGTATGTACTCACTTGGGTTGTTCACCATTGTATAAGCCAGGAGAGAATAAGGACTTAGGCCTAGAGTGGAAAGGAGGATTTTTCTGTCCCTGTCACGGATCCAAGTTTGATTTATCAGGAAGAGTATATAAGGCAATGCCAGCACCTTATAATCTAGAAGTACCACCATATTATTTTGCAAGCGAGACTAGGTTAGTCGTTGGGGAGGATAGAACATAATGAGTAAATTTATGGCATGGGTTGATGAAAGATTGCCGGTTTCGAACTTTGTAAAAAACCATCTATCTGAATATTACGCACCTAAAAACTTTAATTTTTTTTACTTTTTTGGAAGCCTCGCATTATTCGTATTCATAATGCAAATTATTACCGGTATATTCCTCACTATCAACTATAAGCCGGATGCTGCGTCAGCATTTGCCTCAGTTGAATACATTATGAGAGATGTAGAATGGGGCTGGTTAATTAGATATATGCATTCTACAGGAGCTTCATTTTTCTTCATTATAATCTATTTGCATATGTTGAGAGCTCTGATGTATGGATCCTATAAAAAACCAAGAGAACTATTGTGGTTATTTGGAATGTTTATATTTGTACTCTTAATGGCAGAGGCGTTCATGGGATATCTTCTGCCATGGGGTCAAATGTCATACTGGGGAGCCCAAGTAATCATATCATTATTTGGTGCTATTCCATTTGTAGGTGAGTCTTTAGCTTTATGGATACGCGGTGATTATGTAATTTCAGATGCCACATTGAATAGATTCTTTGCCTTCCATGTTATAGCTCTTCCACTTTTACTTTTTGCTGTAATCTATCTTCATATAGCAGCTTTGCACACAGTAGGCTCGAATAATCCTGATGGAGTGGAGATAAAACAAAATAAAGATAAAGATGGCAAACCAGTTGACGGTATCCCTTTTCATCCTTATTACACAGTTAAAGATATCTTTGGGCTTGCAGTATTTCTAACTATATTTATGTTTGTGGTATTTTTTCTACCTGAATTTGGGGGCTTTTTTCTTGAGAAAGATAACTTTGTTCCTGCAGATCCATTAAAAACACCAGAACATATTGTACCTGTTTGGTATTTTACTCCTTTCTATGCAATCCTTAGGGCAATTCCTGATAAGCTAGGTGGAGTTTTAGCGATGGGTCTTGCTATTTTTGTTCTCTTTTTAATGCCTTGGTTGGATAGATGTAAAGTTAAATCCATAAGATATAGATCATTAACATACAAAATATTACTTACATCTTTTGTAATAAGTTTTATCGGTCTAGGTTATATAGGAATGATGGCTCCTACACCTATTTTGACTATACTAGGCAGATTGTTCACATTAGTTTACTTTGGATTTTTTGTGATGCTTTACCTCACGAGTAAGAATGAGAAAACAAAGCCCGTGCCGGAAAGAGTAACTATGTATGAATAAAAAATATGTAATTTTTTTTATCCTAATTTTTTCAACTCAACTTACATATGCGGCAAGCGGCGGTCAATTAAAACCTGTACAAATTGATTTAGGAAATAAAGCATCTCTTCAAAGAGGAGCGCAAATTTTTTTTAATAATTGTGCTGGTTGTCATACATTGCAGTATCATAGATATAGTAAGTTTGTAGGTGATTTAGGAATTAGTGAAGATATGATTAAATCTAATCTTATTCTTACTACTAGCAAAGGTGAAAAAACTAAGTTGGGATCTACAATCGTAAATGCTATAAATCATGACTCTATTAAAGAGGGATTTGGCGTTGTTCCGCCAGACTTAACACTGACGGCGCGTTCACGCGGACCTGAAT
>MDTC01040562.1_pt1 | contig 19768 bp, 29 predicted proteins | sample 811181 | NCBI WGS metagenome assembly MDTC01 (sample SAMN05326644, study PRJNA326480) | marine metagenome | isolation source: seawater | place: Pacific Ocean: North | collected 2011 | reverse complement strand
TTTACTTTCTTTACGTTGCCTGTTTTAGGATCTTTTACATATACCTTAAACTTCTTAACGTCACCTTGCATAGGCTTACCAAGTTTTACTTTACGTCCTTGATACTCTGCTTCGTCCATCGGATCATCGTCTAAGTTATAATGCATCATACCGTACTGCTGATAAAATTCATCGTCATCTTCATACGTTTCTTCAGCAATATCATCTTCGTTACCTAAAGACACTTCGATATCAAAGTCGTCATATCCTTCAGAAAACATATACTTACTAAGACGATCAGCATATTCATCTGCTTCTTCGTTAGTTAGTTCTCTATCTAAAGGTATTTGATATATTGTTACATCTTGTGCTGTTTCTAATACGACAGAATTAGGAAATACAGACTCGTCTAGTTGTTCTGTTACTTCTTGTTTATCCATCACTATATTAATAAAGTGTTCCATTTTACTTTCCTAATGATTTAATCGAATACTGGTTACCGATCCGTTTGTGTATGTTATTTTTGCTCTAACCCAAACATAGTTACCTGTGAAATTTTGTATCTTTGCACCTGTAAAACTAGATTCTGTAGTAGTCAACACATCAAACCAGTCAGCTTCTACTGGTGATTTTGCTAATGTACCTTGTATTACAGTTGTTCCAATATAACTCGAATAGTCATATTGAACTGTATGAATACCGTCGCTTCGACCGTAGAATCCATCACCTTTAAATGCGGTTCCAGTAACAGTTACACTAGTACTGTCTGCTGGGTGTGTTTGTGTTGTTAAAATAGTTTCACTGTATGCCATATAACTATTTATCAATATGTGTCTTGTTAATAATTTTATCAACTCGACGTATAGCACCGCCTATAATGATATTAATAAATTGTAATATCTTTGCATCTCTAGCATAGAAATACATTCCGTTAACATATGAACTAGTTTCTACTAAATTTAAAAACTTTTTGCCCACTTTTACTTTATCATAATTGTTTCTAGCCCATCTTGCAAAGCTAGGATCGACATCATTACCAACAGTAACTTTATACTCAAAAGCAATTGGTCCTTCACTGATAATAATATTAGGTTCTAATAAATTTATTGAAGTGCTATCTTTAGGTTTCCATACCTCTGTAACAAAATCTACGTTTTTTTCTAAGTGTTCAATCCAGTACAAATCATTTGAATACACAACTATATAAGGCTGTTCAATTCTAAGTTTATAACTATTTTGTTTTTGCGATGAAAATTCACTATACAATGCTTGAGCATGAGTGAGAGTTGGAATACTTATTACTCTTCCAAGTCTCCCTCTATTTTCAACAATTTGTCCAGTATTTTCTAACTGTGTTTGATACTCGTCAAGTGTCTTTCTTGCCTCAGAAAGTTTTTTCTCTCTAAAGATTGTCGCTAATGTATTTGTTATACTTACTTTGTAAAGGTAGGTATCATAAAATAGTTTAACTGTTTCAAACTGTTTCAACTTTAACTTCTTTTACTTCAGCTACTAGATCAATTGCATTATCTTTAACATTAATAATGACTCTACCACCATTTTTGAGATCACCAAACAACATAAGTCTTGATAAAGGACGCTTAATATCTTTATCGATAACACGTTGCAAAGGTCTTGCACCCATTTTAGCATCAAATCCTTTGTCTACTAAGTAGTCAAGTGCCTCATCAGAAATTTTAATTTTAATTCCTTTATCGGTTACCATTTGTCTTAGCTCAACAAGGAACTTACCAACAATTTTCATCATTACTTCTTTAGACAATTTACCAAAGGTAATTACACCGTCAAGTCTATTTCTAAACTCTGGAGCAAAGAAACGCTTTAGTTCAGAATCATCAGCTACAGTTTCCATACTATCATTAAATCCAATTGTATTTTTCTCTGCATCACGGGCTCCTAAGTTAGTTGTAAGAATTAGTACACAATTACGTGCATCTGCTTCTTTACCATTAGATCCTGTAATCTTACCATTATCCATAACTTGTAATAAAATTTGTGATACATCTGGATGTGCTTTCTCAATTTCATCAAGTAATAATACGCAGTTTGGATTTTCTTGTAACTTAACAATAAGCTGGCCAGCACTTTCTTCATGACCTACATAGCCCGGAGGTGACCCAATTAGTTTAGCAACACTATGACGTTCTTGATACTCTGACATATCAAATCTTACAAGAGATACCCCAAGTTGTGCGGCAAGTTGTTTTGCTGTTTCTGTTTTACCAGTACCTGTTGGCCCCATAAGAACAAAGCTACCAACTGGTTTATCGTCAGGTTTAAGACCTGCCTGGCTAACTAGTATCTTATCCACAATAGATTCAATTGCTAGGTCTTGTCCGTATACAACTTTCTTAAGGTTAGCTTCAAGATTCATTAAGTTTTCAGTTTCTTTTTCAGCAACTTGTTCCTTAGGCATTTTAATCATTTTAGCAAGCTCAAACTGTATCCCTGCGGCGTCAATAATTTTTTCACCTTCGTGTTCAATTAGATTGAAACGTGAACATGCTACATCAATTAAGTCAATAGCTTTATCTGGTAATTTTTTATCTGATTGGTATTTTACACTTAACTTAATAGCTTCACTAATTGCTTCGTCGGTAATAGTTGTATTATGAAACTCTTCGTAATACTTTTTAATGCCATGCAAAATATCATTAGTTATTTGTGTTGTAGGTTCATCAACTGTTACACGTTGGAATCTACGCATTAATGCACGATCCTTCTCAAAAGACTTTCTATATTCTTCCCAAGTAGTTGATGCAACTACTTTTAAGTTGCCTTTAGTAAGAGCAGGTTTTAACATGTTAGCTAAATCATTAGATCCTTGTCCGCCTGAACCAGCACCATTCATCATATGTGCTTCGTCAATAAACATAATAGTCTTACCTTTTTTCCTAAGTCCAGCAAGTACTAATTTAAAACGTTCTTCAAAGTCTCCTCGATACTTTGAACCAGCAAGCATAGCACCAATGTCTAGGTTAAAAACTTTGTATTCTTTTAGAAATTCAGGACATTCATTATTAACAATTTTCCAAGCAAGTCCTTCTGCAATAGCAGTTTTACCAACGCCTGGGTCACCTACTAATATAACATTATTTTTTGAACGTCGACCTAATGATAGTGCAATACTATCAAGCTCATCTTTCCTTCCAATTACTGGATCAATCCTATTAGCTTCGACTTCACTATTAAGGTTTGTAGTAAATGCATGTAAAGCACGGTCAGCCTGTCCTGAATTTTCATCTTCGAATCCATCAACTTCGTTATTAATATATTCGGCAAATTTTTCTTTATTAATATTGCCTTTCTCTAACCAATAACAGCCAACGCTTTTCTTTTCGCTAAGAATACTTAATATTACATCAGTTAATTCAATATTTGCTCTACCACTAAACAGTGTTTGGGTAAATGCTCTATTTAACACACGCTCTACTGTTTGTGTTTTTTTAGGCTTAAACTTAGTAACTTCCATTTTTAGTTCATCACAATTTGTTTTTAAGTGATGTTCTAAATTTGTTTTAATGTAGTCTAAGTCGGCACCAAACCCTTTTAGTGCTTTTGCTAATTCTTGTTCACATAGCATTGCATACAAAAGATGCTCAATTGTAACGTATTCGTGCTTTAGTTTCTTAGCATCTTTCATTGCCTTATCGAAAACTAATTGTAATGCTTCACTTGGTTCGACCATTTAATTTTAATTCCTATCTTAAATTTACTTCTTATATTATAACAAAGTAATAGTGTGTTGTCAACATTTACTTAGCCAATCTGTCTTTTATTTCTTTTAATTTTATTAGGTATACAGGATCTTCTATTTTAGGAGTGTATGCATCAATCACTACATACATATTACCTTTCCTGCCGTTGTGTATATCAGGCAGTCCGTGCCCTGATACATTAAACGTAACACCTGGTTTAGTTCCTTGTGGTATTGAAAGTCTAATAGTGCCACCTTCTAAAGTTGGTATATTGTTTTGACATCCTAACAATAGATCAAATACACTAACTTTGTGTTTCATAATTAAATTAATACCATCTTTTTCAAATATTGGATGTCTCCGTACTTGTATTTTAACGATTAGATTCCCTCTAGGACCTTGTATAATTTGTTCACCTAGTCCCTGGTATCTAACCATATTACCGTCGTTTGCACCAGGAGGAATTGTTATGTCAACAGTTTCTTCTTTACCATTACGTAGTCTATATGTTGCTAGTAACTGTTTACCTGATATACATTCCTCTAATGTAATATCAGCTACAATCGTTATGTCAGGATTACGTTGTTGCTGTTGTTGTCGAAATCCAAACTGAGCAAATAAGTCTTCAAACCCTCCCATGCCTCCCATATTTTGAGAATTAAATTGAGGCTGTGGATTATCATATTGCTGTCGTTTTTGCGGATCCTTTAATGTACTGTATGCTTCGTTAATTTCTTTGAATTTATTTTCGTCACCGCCCCTGTCAGGATGATGTTGCATACTTGCTTTCTTGTATGCCTGTTTAAGTTCTTTATCGGAAGCGTTTTTAGAAACACCTAGTGTAGAGTAATAGTCCATACTACTACTTATCGGTGTTATTTGTTATTTTTACTAGATCCGGTATATAAGCCGAACCAGGCCGCACCGGCACCTACAACAACACTAACTAGTCCAGACTGTTCCATAGTTGCATTTGTTCCTAAGGACATATACCAATGTACAACTTGGTAAAGTAATATAATGTAAACTGTAATAAAAATACGTGGAAAAATTCTCCAGCTATCTACAGCTCTTGCCATATGTATAAGTTTAACATACGGGTTAGGCCCTAAGTCTTTTACACTTGTATCTACTTCTAAATCTAGTTTAACTTTGCGTGTAGTTGTATCTTGTGTACTAACTACTACTGCATCAGGTTTCTTTTCTATAGGTTCTTGTTTCTCAACCGGTTTTAAGTCTTCAAGTTTTTTTCTAGGCATTTTTACCCCCTTTTATGTGCTGGTCTATTTTTTGTCCGTTAGCTTGGATTGCCGCTTCGTTTTGAATTGGTTTAGCATCAAATATTACTTTTTCTAACTTTAATCCTGATATGCGTTCGTTTGGTACATACCGCCAACAATAGTCACCATCAAAGTCTCCATTAGATTTATGTATTCCAAATACTGTAGTACTGTTTCCTATTTTAACAATAAGTGCTCTTTCGCCGTCTAGTATAACTTTGTCGCCTTCTTGGAAATCTTTGTTTAATTTAAATGCCATGCCTTTAGCAATACCTGTTGCATAATCTTTAAACATTAAAGTTATTACTAATGCAACTAATGCACCAATAAATGGCATAGCCATTTCAGTAAGTTCTAATCCAACTGTCTCAGGGCTCATTTTCGTTTCCTTAAGATATCTTTCATCACATTAGTTGCTGTATTAGTAAAGCACCTTGGTGCTACACCATGTATAATTAAAGCAGGAACCAACAGTTGTAATTTTACTGCTGTTTTTAATGCTACTGCCATATGCTCTAATGGAGTTTGGTTAACTGTTTCTAAATGTAATCTACATTCCTTGCTAAACATTTATCTTTTCCCTTCAAGGTGTTTTATACGCTTTTCTAATTCGTCTATTTTACCTGCTATTTTTGGATTAACTTTGCGCCATGCTTCTGGATCTTGATTAAGCCAAGTCCAGCCATAACGATCACGTAGCCAGTCAACTGCATGGTCAAACTTGCTGTAGCCCCAAAGGCCTATTCTAGTATCTTTAATATAAAATAAAAATGCGGCTCCAATCAACGAGCCTGCAATGCTTGTGTAAATCCAAAGTCTATCAGATATCATATCCCAAATCATATAGTTTTCCTGTTAATTAACTATATGTATTTATTTGAAAGGATTCAGTTTACTCCAAGTTGATTGTGGTTCTATACTGTTAACAGAATCAACTTCTGAATTAACTTTGTTTATAGAGTCGTTAGCTTTATCTATTACTTCGTTAGTATCGTTGTAGTAACCTTCGTAAGCACCAATAATAGTTTGCTGTTGTTGTACTAATGCACGTATGTCACTAAAGTTTAAGCCTAGATCCTCATATCCTTGATCAGTCAAACCAAATATTACAATAGGCCTACCTGACTTTTTAAGTTCTACAAGTGCTTGCTCCCAATTATCAGGTGTAAGTACAATCCACTTAACTTCTCGCATAGTAACTAGATCTGCTTTAGGTAACACTAATTGAGGTTTTTCAATAGGCGTTGCAGATACTTCTAACTTCTGAGGTAACGATGTACATCCACTAATTAGCGTCAGTGCCAGGCCACAACCAAGGACACTCGCTGTTAAACGATTTACCATTTTTAGCTCCTATTTCTTTTTCTGTTAATTCTGCACCGCTGAGTATTTCAAAACAACGCCCTGCTTTTTTAGTTGCGCCGTTAATTATTTTTTCAACAGGTTTTGGCTTAGCCGCTCCTAGAACGCCTAAGTCGTGATCACTAAGTTTTTTTGCTAATATTGTATTTTGTTGTCTAATATCAGCAAACTCTGTATTAAGTTTAGTAATTTGATCATTAGCCGCTCTAATGTCTTTTAGCAATGCTTGATTAGTTGCTTCTGCTGTTTCTGCGGCTATCTTAGCATTTGCTTCGTTAGAGATTAAAATAGCCATGCGTTCTTGTGTATCATTATAGTACCAATACATTCCGCCTGCCATTGCTGTCATTAATATAAACGACACTATTGCTATCTTTAATCCCATAACATCTCCTAACCTAGTAATTTTCCCAAAGTTTTAGGTCCCACTATGCCGTCAGCACTTAATCCATTTTCGCCCTGCCATTTTTTAACAGCTCGTTCAGTTCCTGGACCAAATACCCCGTCAGCAGTTAACCCAAGTTTTTCTTGTACTTCTGCTACAACTGCACCTCGTGATCCTTTGCGTACAGTTACGTTGTAATCAATAGCAGGTTCTTCGTAGTCCCCACCTAAAACATCTAACGCATGTATATAATGTTTTTTACGATCATCTAAACCAATTGTACCGCCATTGATACGTTTAGTCATTCCAACAATATCTTGGTTATCGCAATACTTATTAATATTATTTGTATCCCAGAACCAACATGCTGAATCTAGTGCGCCTTTCTTAGTGCGTACATAGTCGGTTGCTTCTTCTGGTGATATTTCCATTTCTTTTGCAAATTGTGTATAATTGTAGCGTCCGGTTAACTGAAGTATGCCACCACCGCGAAAGCGCCAGCCATCACCACTAGCAGTATCGCCGTTGTCCATACGTGAAGCGTAAATAACGTTTGCAATTTTTTCTGGCTGTCTATGGTATGGTTGTGGATCTCTTCCTGCTCGTACAAAATATTTCCCAAATATTTTATTAAGTGCCGATGCACTATAGTTTAAGTTTTCAGTTAACACACGAAAGCCACCGCTTTCATGGCCGCATTGTGCAATAAAACCTGCAACACGTTCAATTGTATCTACTTCCCATAAAGGAAGTACTTCTAGCATCTCGTGATACCAGTCTTTCCAATCGTCTCTATGGATGAGCTCTTCAGCCATCCATTCTTCGAAATCAAATTTAAAGTGTTCTTTAGCCATAACTTTATTCCTTTTTTGCAGTGCTGACAACACTGGCTACTGTTACTTATACCAATCGTTTAAGTAGTAATGCTTTTCCGGAATTTTCAAAAGTTAATTTATCACCAAATTTTGTAATATTATAGTCACCTATATACTTACATAAGAATATAATTTCCGCAAAATCGTTTACGTTTAGTTTATCTTCGATTGATTCAATTAATGGTTGTGTGTCTCCAAATTCAATAAACTCAAATTGCAAAGGATCACACCACTTTTTAGTTATAGTTAGTATGTTGTTAACTAAGTTAACATCTTCTAAAAAACTCTTATTAAAAAAGTTTTTATAATTATTTTTTAAGTTGCTTTCACTTATATTATATTCACTAGGATCTGAAGGTAACACTTCTTCTAGATTAGATAGTTCTAAAGGAGTAGATTGCCAATTTTTATAATAACGGAATCGCCAGTCAGACTCTTCAGATAGCTTACTTACACCATCCATTACTTCCATTACTTGCTTATGTATATGATTAGTACGTTCTATTTCAACAAAAACTTTATGCGTACCGTCAGATTGTTCACCTGGAGTAATATCTGCATCTAGTACAAATTCATATCCTTTTTCAATAAAGTTCATAAGATCTTCTGCGGCAGCCTTTTCCTTAACACTAAAACTAAGTGTAACAATGTCTTTATCGTCGCCCATCTTACTTGCAAATGAGTCTATTTCCATAATATGGTAAACCATATTTTTTAAATCACCTTGCCTAAGTCCCATTATACTGATACCTCTGCTTCTGGTTGTGCACCAGGGTCAGCTACTTGATCTGATGGTTGCATTTCGTTCTGTCCTTGTGCTGAAGCATCTACAGCCGGTTCAGATTCAAAATTTACAGAGTCTTTATAGCCTGAATAAATGTCCATAACTAATGATTTTGGCATCATAATTTCGACCATCCAAACAGGAACTCTATCTAACTTGCCCTTCTTTGTACCAGGACGTATATCATCAGGTTTACGTATCTTACGTGCAACTATCATATGAGTTCTTTTATATTTAACTTTGCAATCATAATCTAATAAACGTTTGCCTCCTGCAGGATCTGGCATTTTACCTTTTGGCCACATAAATGTACAAGTAATCCAATGACGATCAATTTCTGGTCCTTCAGCTAATTCACCATCTTCCCAATTAGCATACACGTAGATATCTAATTCGTCAAATACTCTTTCAAAGTCTTTTAACACTTGAAATGCAGTATTACTCTCGTAGATACCTTCTATGTTTTTTACTAGGTCGTACACATCTTGCATATTATATTTCCTAAATTCTTTTACATACTTATTTATCTGCTTTTAGAAGTTAACATATCTTTTTTCTCTAAGTTCTCGATGATAAGTATTAATGTAGGGCAAGTGCTCGACGAGCATTTGAAGCTCTACTTACATTAATCCATGTAAGGAGGAAACTTAATGGGTGCAAAAAGAAAAACTGCTCGTAACAAGAACCAGCAGTCACATAATTTTAACAATGTTGTTGAAATGAAACAATTCACACAAAAGAAACAAAACGTTACAATACTTCCCCGAAATAGAAATCAAGAGCAATACATACTTAAACTGTTAGAGCCTACGAAAGACATAGTCTTTGGCATAGGCCCGGCAGGAACAGGTAAAACCCTGTTGGCTGTGCAAGTTGCTGTTAAGCTATTTAAAGAAGGAAAGGTCGATAAGATTATTGTAACTAGACCGGCAGTGTCAGTAGATGAAGACTTAGGACATTTACCAGGAACACTAGAGGAGAAAATGGCTCCATGGACACGTCCGATCTTTGATGTTTTGCGTGATTACTTTAACGCACGAGAAATCGAAGGCATGATAACTGAAGGTGTTATTGAAATAGCGCCATTGGCATACATGCGTGGAAGAACATTTAAGCATAGCTTTATACTTGCAGACGAAATGCAAAACGCAACCCCAAACCAAATGAAAATGTTATTAACACGTTTAGGAGAAGGATCTATGATGGCTGTAACAGGCGATCTTAATCAAGCAGATAGACGTGAAGATAATGGATTAATAGATTTTACTAGACTTCTAAAGAATAGTAAATCTACACACTTGGATGTAGTCCAATTTGATCAAGGAGATATTGAACGCCATAATGCTGTAAAAGAAGTTTTACAAGTATACGGCGACGAATAATGTTAGGGGGTAATACCCCCTAACACTTATAGATTTTTGGCTAGTGGAAATATTTCACTAATAACTTTTGCACATGCTACAGCAACATCCATGTGTTCTTTTTGTGTGCCATTAGCACTACGTAATTCAATGTAGTGAACCCAACTACGTATTGTACCGTTCATGTACAATCGTGTTTTAGTAAGACCTTCTGGTAATACTTTACGTGCTACTTCTTTAGCAATACCATTTGCAATAGCCCAGTCATATGCACGACCTGCTGTATAGATTACATCTTGTTGTAATTCTTCCCATTTGTTCACTAATTCTGGCATGCCTTCTAAAGAAAGATCAAGTTCAATACTATTTTGTCTATTTTTAGTATCTTGTAAACGTGCTTCACTTGTAATAAACACTTCTTCCATTTCTTTTGGATTTGCATAACGTTGACTAAACTCTTGAAATGCAAAGCTTCTATGACGTACAATTTGATGTGCAATATCACGGGTTGTTTCAATTTCAATAACAGCATTAACCATTTCTAATGGTGACCAGTGCTGATGCTTAATTAGGTATTTAATTAAACGTTCACTTGTTTCAGTGTTTATCTGTGAAGCAGGATTACTTACTTTTGCACAAAATGCAATTAGTTCTTGCAAATCTGTTAATCCTTCTGCTTCAAACTCGGGTGTTGCTTTACTATAACTTACTAGTCTAGCGGCCATGGTGCTTCTCCTTTTAAATCCTCAATACGTCTGCGTATAAAGCCTATTGTTGTATGTATATGTCCTGTGTCGTGTTCTCGTAACAGGGTTTTGTAGTATTCTACTTCTTCTTCTAGTACACTAATGCGTACAATATCATTTATTAATTTTTTGTTCTTAGTCACCATTACCTGGCTTTTCTGAAAAGTGATTTTCAAACTTGTTTGGTACACCATTCATTTCTTCTGCTTCTTCGGCACTAGGTTTGTCGTCATGTATTGTTGTTACTACAGGCCAGAGATCAGAGTACTTAGTATTAATAGTCATCCACTTATTTAATTCATCTCCTTTGAGATTATGATCAGGAACAATCGCATCTACAGGACATTCAGGCTCACACACTCCGCAATCAATACATTCATCTGGATTAATTACTAGCATGTTTTCACCTTCGTAAAAACAGTCTACAGGACATACCTCTACACAGTCCATATGTTTACACTTGATGCAGTTGTCAACTACCAAATAAGTCATATATTAGTTACCCTTGTTTACTTCTTCTAGCCAAGTTGTTAAAATATATTTATTAGTATCGCCAATTGGAGGATTACCTCTGTGTGTATGTGTCCAATCAGCTGGCCATAGAAGAAGTCTATTGCGTTTTGGACTTATACGTTTTTGTTGGTATAGAAATTCTGTTTCACCTGCTTCGTCAACATCATTCATATATAATTGTGCTACTATTCTTCTTTGTGGAGTTTGCCCCATTCCTTCGCAATGCCAAGAATGAAATCCTCCACCGGGCTTAATACGTTTCATTTTTAAGCCTTCACCTTGCATTTTTAAAGCACCTAGTATAGCAAATTCTTTTGTGTACAACGGGTATATATGTTCCCATAGTCTTGTAAAAAAATGCTGTGTAAACATAGTAGGAACACTTTGTATAGCCATAGGATCTGCTAAATGCATTTCATCCATATCTCTATCAGTACTTGGTATCTTATGTACGCTAGAATTTTGTACTAAATTTAGTCCTTCTTTTGATTCAAAGAATGTAATAAGTTGGTCAATGTAACCTTCTTCAAATACATTATCAAAGATTCCTATGAATCCGTCTTTCTCAAATGTAATTTCTTGTTCCATTAAATCCTTGCCAATCTAATTAGTGTTGCGGCTAAATTAATCTCTGGATCTGCTACCAGCGTATGATCTACTAATCCTTGCTTAATAGTAAGCACCGCAGTGTCTTGCTTTTCATCATCACCAAATAGCTCTATGTTATCATATAGCCAACGATAGATCTCCTCCATCTCTTCTGGTCGAACTGCTCCACATAATAGTTTACGTGCTTCTGTAATCTTACCTGCTTTAAACAGCTCAACCATATCAAGTTTCCAGTCAGCTTCGCCTGTATCACCTTCATTAGGTTTTAGTAAGCTACCATCTTGTACGTTCATCTGTACTGTGTTGATGCATTTACGCAAGTCAGGGTATGTACCCTTTACATATGTATCAAGTGTATCCAAGTCTGGAGTTACACCTTCTGTAATAAGAATCTCTGCAACTCTTGCTGTGAACTCTGTTTGATCAATCTTAGCAATATGAAAGCCTTGACATCTACTATGCAGTGCAGGAATAATTCTGTTAGGATAGTTACAAGTTAAGATAAACCTTGCTGTTGTATGATACTCTTCCATTACACCACGTAGTGCCGCTTGTGCATTTGGCGACAAGTAATCAGCCTCATCAAGTAGCACAACCTTAAAGTCACCAAATGGAATCATCTGTACAAAGTTTACAATCTTATCACGTACATCATCTACTGAGTTTGTACGACTAGCGTTTATCTCTAATACATCTAAATCTTGTATCTCTAGTTCATTAAATAATAGTTTTGCAAGTGTGGTCTTACCAATACCTGCATTACCACTAAACAGCAAATGCGGAATAGTTTTGTCTTTGATCCAAGTTTTTACTTGATTGCGTTGCGCCTCATCACGAAACACATATCCGTCTACTGTGTTAGGACGATACTTTTCTACCCATAATTCTTTCATTTCTTTTTATTCTCCATACCCATGCCTACTAAAATCAAAAAGATATACAATATAGGCCATGCCCATCCTGTTAAGTAGTTTGTAATATGAAGAATCATTAGTGCAATTCCAGCCGCACCTGCTGTACCAATACCAGTATTTTTTTGTTCAGGTAATTTCATTTACTTCTCCTAATATACTTTATTATATAGGAAACTACTGGAAAAGTCAAGTCTTTTTTAATTCTTTTAATATTTGTTGGAGCAATTTTTTAATTGCTACTAGTTCTTTTTCAGTAGTAGTTGGGACAGCTTTAGTAGCCGCTACTTTAGGAACTTTTACTTCGCCGTTAGTAATTGCAGTTGATAGTTTCATCGTTTGAATACATGTATAATGTCAAAGATATCTTTCCAATCATTTGCTCTTATTACACCTTCTGGAACTTTAAAGTCTTTATTATATGGATGTGTTATAAGAATAGGTCTTAATCCAAATTTGAGTCCTAATACTGCATTTACAGGTTTATCTTCAATCCAATATGCTCCAGGATGAATTTTAGCCAATTTTTCTAATTCTTCGTCTTTGTCTGCACCTGTTTCAATACATTTACATTCAACTATAGATTCTTGAAATAAGTCTGTTAAGTTATCTTCTCTTGCATGTGCCGCAATTTTAGAACTACTAAGACTTGTGAGAGCTTTAAATTCAAAATTTTGTACTCTAAACTTTTCTACCATATGTTCGGCATATGGTAACGCTCCTAAGTAGCGTATCCATGCACTCTCATTAAAAGTTTTAACTAGTTCGTCAGCTTGTTCCTTTGTAATACCGTATCGTTTTGATTGAGCATACTCATTTTGCTGTTCTATAGAATAACCTTTATCGCTCATCCATTTAGAAAAACTCTTTTCCCAATTAAGTAGAACACCATCTACATCAGTTAATATAACTTTTTTACCCATTTGTTAGAGATCTCCGGCTTTTCTGTTTTCGGAGTAGTGTACATCAAACTCTCCTCCAGGGTATCTAGCTTTAAGTTTGTTTACATTTTCTTCTAGTACTTCGTTAGGATCCAAACCCAATGCACGACAAGAATTGACCCAATACCAAGCAATATCGCCAAGTTCTCGTTTAGCATGAAACTTAGTCGCATCATCAAGTGGTTTACCTTGGAAGATACATTTTTTAACAATTTCTGCAAACTCGCCTCCTTCACTCGCCATTCCTATCGAGCCTGTTAGTAGTAGTGCCATGTTAACACCACTTTCATTTTCTAAATTATCTAGAGTTGTTGCTAACTCTGTAGTACTATTTGATGCTTCGCTGGTTACTTCTGCAACAAAGTCTTTGTATCTATTTAAATCTACGTTTTTCAATTTAGCCTCTTATTTTTGATTATTCATTGCTGTATTTACAAATGAACCCGGGTCAATTGAATCAGGGTTCCAATCACCTGAGCTTGATTCACTCATTCGTATATCGTCTGGTTTTTCGTGGCTCCATCCTAAAATGCTTTCTGTTTCCACCATTCGAATAGTCTTTTCTTCTGCATCATCGTCGTCTGGACTTTGTAAGGTAATACCTCTAGTCCATCTTCCATGTTCTACTAATACCCAGTCGTCGACTTCGTATTCATCTTCATTTTCAGGACCTTTAGCATATACCTTACCCCAGCGTGGATAAACGCCTCTAACGTTACCATCATCTGCGGCAATAATAATTCCGCCTTTTGTAGTTTGTTCTCCGAATTCCATATCTGAAACAATTACTCTGTTATGGATAGGTCGTAAGTTGCCTTTAATTGTATCAATATTTTGTGAGGCCATTCTTTATTTTCCTTTTTGTACAAAATTTCCATCATCGTCTTCTTCCCAGTCATCGGTTAAATCCTTTTCAACTGGTGCTTCTACTTTTTGCTGTACCTTTTGCTGTGCTCTAGTACGTGTAGGTTGTACTTGTACTGGAGTTTCTGCAACAACTGGTTCAGCAATGTTTTCAACCTGTGCTTCTTCGTTAGGCATTGAAGCTGGATTGTCTGCATAATAGTCTGCATCTAATTCTTCTTTTTTACGAATAATTTTACCACCTGGACCTAATTCATCACCACGTGCATTTACTCTAGCATTGCCTACTGCTTGGGTAAGTTCGTTGCGTTGACGTAACATATCCATATCAACTTGTTTACCTTGCATACTTCTATAGGTCTTTTGACCTCTTTGTTTTAACGCCATTTTATTCTCCTTTATAACACACAATTACTTATCTTAAGAACTCTCTCCAATCCAGGCCAAACTGGATTGAATTAATCTTGTGTACACCAATTAAGTATAGCACATAACTTGCTACAGAGCTACCTCTACCTACACCCCATACAATATTATTCTCACGCATAAAATCTACAAGATAGATCATATAGCGTAATAAGTTATGCATATCACGTTCTTCATATGCTTCCATTTCTTCCCATATACGATCTTGTACATGTTTTTCGCATGGTATTTCTGCTTTTTTTAATACATATTCATATACATTAATATCTTTATATTCATCTGGCATAAACCATTCTGATTGTAATGCACCGTCAAATGTCTTTTCATCTACGTCTAGGGGAATATATTTTTGTAGTTTACTAAGGCCTTGTTCTTCCATAGCCTTATTAAATTGTTCTAGATCGTCTGATGGCTCACAAAGAACCACATGGCACTTATCAGCATGACCTGAGTAGATCATATCAACTAAGTCTTTATTGGTGAATCGTGGTATTCCTAGGTGATCTGTTTTCATAAGCATACATGTATTTTAACTGATGTTTATCAGTTTGTCAAGTCCTGATTCAGGATTTTCTATATCTTTTTGCATTGCTTTAGCTCGTCTACCACGTGCTTCGGCAATATACATATCAAGTATAGCAGACATTTGTTGATGTACTTGCGGGTTTGAAGTCATAAAGTATTTGCGTTGCAAATCTACTATTTTAGCTTCAAGATCGGCGGTGCTTATATTATCAAAACTATCAACTAACGGATTAAACATTAAGCCAACAAGTCAGTTATATACTGGCCTTTATACTCTCCGTATATACTTGCACCAGCATCGTAAGTCCAAAACTCAAATATATGTGGTTGTGTAGCACTGTCTACAGTAGTTGGATTTGTAAATCCAGTTGGAACTCTAAAAGTACTTCCTAATGAAGTAAATGTAGCAGTATCTCCACCACCATTTCCGATCAAGTGTACAGTCATCTTTCCAAGTTTTCCACTTGCAGGCCAATCTGTTAATGTTAAAGTAACATTAGCCGCTATTTTAAATGTTTGATAATGTCCATTTGCAAAACTAATGTTTGTATTGCCGGATAATGTTCCGCCATTATAAAACGCTTCTGTTTGTTTAAGAATATTACCTTCAATTTGGTTATTCCCTGAAAACGTATTTGCCGCATTTAATACCGCACTTGTTGTCTGTAATGTTGTAATTTCAGTATTAGCAGTCGCTAGTCCTGTTTTGATAACTGTAAAATTATCTCTAAAGCCTTGACTATCATTGTCTTGGCCGGCTAAAGGATATGCGCCGTTAATGGTTGTTGATATAATGTTGCTTGCCATTTTCTACCTCTCGTTAATGTTATTTATCGCCGTTATGCATTGTAACCGTAATTTGCGAACAATATATATTGCTCGTTACTATCTCCAGTAGTGCTATCAACAATATAGCGGTCAACTTCTATATCTAATGTTTTAAAATCAAACTTACTATTTCTAACATTTGCTAATATTTCTGCACTTTTACCAGGCTTACAATAACATAACGGTATTGCTAGTGTAAATCCTGATTCTTGTGTTCCTGTACTCTGCGGAGTTCTCATCCACAATGGCAAGAACCCATATGTAGTTTGTCCTGTTGCTTCTAAACTTTCTCTCATATTAGTAATATTACTAATGTGTCTAATATCATCACCGCCAGACACTAATATAGCATCACTGTCTGATAAAGGAATATTTTCTCTTATACCTTGATTAAAGTTTTGACTATCTGTTTCAGCTATTGCTGTTAATAAACTGCTCTGATCACTACTTACTACCTTATCTCCTACTGCTAGTGTCATATCGTTAGTTGGGAAGTAATACTGTTTATCACTTTCATCAACTCCTGAAGTTACATAGTTTGGCTCATATCCACTTACTCCTAAGTCGTTATCTTGGAATAGTTGTCGTAACATTGTCTTTGAAGGTTTAGTAATTACAGGTAAAATATGTGTTGTATATAACGCATGACCTAATGGATTTGCATCTACCGCCGAAATACCTTCCGGAGTACGCATGTTATCATGCCATTCAGGTTGTAGTGATCCTCCCGGTATAAATTCTGTAATGTAATTCCATTCGCCGAGTACTAACAAGTATAAGTATTCACGCATTAACAATGCTCTAAAGTCTGCATCGGTTCCAGGAAACGTGCCGCTATATCCAGAAATATCAAACATATTATTGTTTATTGCTTCTACCATTGCAAGATACAAAGCACTAGTTTGATTCTGTTGATTTAATGCATCATTTTCTGATAGGCCATATACTGTAATAGTATGAATTAAATGTTCTAGTACTTCTAATATAGCACTATCACCATTTAAACTTTCATTTACGTGTTCCCAAATATAGTCTACTGAATTGTAAGTATATTGAAACTTCTCTAAGCCTTCATAAGATAATACTGCATTATCTGCTGTAATACTTGGAGTATAACTACTAGGACCTTGCCATCCTATTTTTTGTGCTGTTTTGTTTTCTTTCATTCTATTAATAACAGCCATTTGTTTAGTAGGATTAGTACTACCGCCATATGTTGAATCTAATAGAAGAGTTACTGTTCTTGCTACTTTTAAAATGAACTCGTTGCTGTTTGCTCTTGCACCGCCAATAGCAGGAGTACCTACTAATTTAATCCCATATACATCAAGAAATCTATCAAATGGTCTAAATTTACTACTATTAATTAGCGGATCTTTATTAAAAATTTCATCTCCACCTTTAAGTGTAATCATACCTGAATTAGTATGCTCTCGTCCATTAGTATCCCATATACTAACTTGATCAACAGTTAGTGATTTACTATTTTTAATTTTAAAGTTTTTAGCAGTCTTACCTTTAGTTGGTTCTGCTGGATCAATTACTTCTGCGTATACAATTTCGTATACTGTATTGTCTGTTCCTGGTGTTTTTGCAAGAGCAGTTTTTACATTACCAACTTTATAACGTCTTTTCTTATGATACTTTTGACTACTTGCAAAATATGTATCTAATGATTTAGTTTCTAAACCTGCATATGCTAGTATCTTAACTTCTTTTTGCAGACCAAATTCAGAATCGTTAGGACGATATAAAACATTAGCTGGGAATATGTTAGGATTACTTATAAGTCCTCTATAAGATGCACGTAACTCTTGATCCATAAATGGTTTCATATATAGGTTACTATATAACAAATCGTTTTCGTCTAGAATATTAATTGTAAATTGCTTGGTTACTGCACTATAACCAAACCTATCTTTAGCTTCTACAGTAAAGGTATAAGATCTATCAACAGTGGTATCTCCTCCATCGATTAAAAGTAAACCGTTATCAAAAATAGTTAGTCCGTCTATAATAGTAGGAGTAATTTCACCAAACTGTTGTACTTTGCCAGTTATTTCTCCATCAAATTGTAAACTAAGTCCTGGAGGTAATCTACCGGCCGTTTTAGTATATATTAATGGAGCATCAGTAACACTACTCGTAGCTTCTACTCTAAACACGCTTATAAAGTTTGCATCAATAGTTCCTAGTACAGTATTACTAGTAAACTCAATAGTTGAATCTACATCACCTAGTATTTTAACTGTAAACGTTCTATCTTTAGATGAAGCTATTGTATTACCGTCAACTAAATTAGCTGTAACAGTAAACTTATATTCTTTAGTTACTGATGGCTGATATGGTATGCGACCTGCTACTTCGCCTGTTGAAGCATCTAATGTCATACCAGGAGGTAATGTACTTGCACTAGCATCTGGATTATTAGATTTAAGTACAAACTGTGTAACTCCTTGTTGTAAGTTATTTTTTAAAACATCAAGGAATATTGTAATATAATTATCAGCTCGTCTATAACCTATATCACTATTTGTTAACCATACTGGTGTTCTAAGATATGTGTTGTCAGAAGTAAATACTCCTGTACCTACTTGCATTAATACGTTATCTGCTCTTAAGAAATCATCGCCAACTACATATATTGTAAATTGTCTTTTAACAATAGTATCTCCATCATTTACGCTTACTGCAAACTGATAGTATCTATTAAGTTTCTTTGGTGCTTTAAATACTGCATCTGGAAAAAACTCGCCGTTGTAGTAATAAGAACTAACACTAGTAAAGTCAAATGCGTATCCGTCATATGTATTTGTATCATATGCACCCTTACTAGCCGCTACATCTAATGCAAGTAACGGATCAACTACACCTGATATTAAACCAGTACGACTCATAGTAATACCTGACGGCAACTCTCCGTCGCCTTTATTAATAAAATATTCTAGTTGTTGTCCTGCAGGCATATCTAAGTCTGTTGCCTGTAATTGGAAATGAATAATTTCATTATCTAAAACAAAATATCTTTTGTTTTCCCCACCGACTGATAAGTTTCCTTCTGGTGTGGCCCATATTGGTTCATCAGCACCTTCTACTACAATTTTATAAGTTCGGTCTTCTATAATAGAACCAGTAGTTGCTCTTATTACAAATGTGCTAGTGGTAGATCTAGGAACTGGATTAGGAGTTCCTACAATTTGATTATCCTTTAGACGTAAACCTTCTGGCAGTTCACCTGATATTAATTTAGTTGTAACTGAAGCGTTATCAGAAATTGGTAAGTTTACTATTGCAGTAATACTTTCCTCTAAGTTAGCTAAAGTGACTCCTGAAAGATTTGTCCAGATATTGCTCATTTTTATATAGATCCAAGATTTGTCGAACCAAGTGGAGTAGGAATACTACCATAATCTATATCTACTACATATTGTAAATAATCTCTATGACTATTATGTGCTTGCGTTATTGCCCCAAAGTCAAAATTATTTTCAAAAGAAGCACTTATACTATCATTAGTAATTGTAAGTGTAGAGCCTGTTGCTGAAGTAGTAACACCACTACCGCCTAATATATTAAATGACGTACCGTCAGCTATTGCAAGACTGCCCGAGTCAGTAACAATAGTATTTCCATTTAAGTTTGTAGCAATAGTAATTAAGT
>MDTC01088228.1_pt1 | contig 19769 bp, 18 predicted proteins | sample 811181 | NCBI WGS metagenome assembly MDTC01 (sample SAMN05326644, study PRJNA326480) | marine metagenome | isolation source: seawater | place: Pacific Ocean: North | collected 2011 | reverse complement strand
TCGAATTAATACATACAGCTACACTAATTCATGATGATGTTGTTGATGACAGTAACAGAAGAAGAGGTTTTTTTTCTATAAATGCTATTTGGAAAAATAAAATAGCTGTTTTAGTTGGTGATTTTTTACTTTCAAAAGGTATGCTTTTATGTATTGAGAATAAAGATTTTGATTTACTTGAAATTATTTCAGAGTCTGTTAAAAATATGAGCGAGGGTGAACTTCTTCAGATTGAGAAGGCTAAGAAATTAGATATAGAAGAAGATATTTATTTTGAGATAATTTGTAAAAAAACAGCATCTTTGATTAGTTCGTGTTGTAAAATTGCTGCTTGTGGAATTGGAAGTATAGAAAAAGAAAAGAAAATAATTGGAGAGCTAGGAACCTCAATTGGTATTGCGTTCCAAATAAAGGATGATTTATTTGACTACGGAAAAAAGAAAATTGGTAAGCCAAGAGGTATCGATATTAAAGAAAAAAAACTAACATTACCATTAATATATTCAATTAATAATTCTGATAAAACAAAAAAGAGATGGCTAATAAGGTCAATAAAAAAATTTAGTAATGACAAGAAAGTCGTAAGTCAAATAATTGATTATGTAAAGGAGACTGGGGGATTGGATTATGCTATTAAAAAAATGAATGAGTATCATAAAAAAGCTTTAGAAATTTTAGAAAAATTTCCTAAAAGCAAATACAATGATGCATTGAAAGGAATGATTGATTATGTTATTGAAAGAGATTATTAAATTTATATTGTGATATCAAAAATTACCATTGATAAAGTATTTGAAACTGCATTAGTAGAGGAAGTTATTGAAGATTTTATTCAACTTAAAAAATCTGGTTCAAATTTTAAAGGTCTTAGCCCTTTTACGGATGAAAAAACACCAAGTTTTATGGTTTCTCCCGCAAAGCAAATTTGGAAAGACTTTAGTAGCGGAAAGGGTGGGAATGTTGTGGCTTTTTTAATGGAACATGAGCAGTTGTCTTATCCTGAAGCAATAAAATATTTAGCAAAAAAATATAATATTGAAATTGAAGAAACACAACTATCTGAAAAACAAAAAGAAAAAATTAATGAAAAAGAAAAACTTTTTATTATTACTGACTTAGCTAAAAATTATTTTAAAAAACAATTTAAAGAATCAGATTTTGGGAACAATATTGCAAGAAGTTACCTAATTGAAAGAGGTTTTACAGATTCTATGATTGATCAATTTGAGATAGGTTGTTTGACCGATTCTAGTAATAATTTAAAAAACTTTCTGACCAATAAAAATTATAAAATTGATGATTTAATTTCGCTAGGTCTGGTTTCTTCAAAAACTAGTAATGATATTTACAAAGCACGTATAATATTCCCTATAAAAACTATTTCTGGTAGAACCGCTGGTTTCGGTGCTAGAACCTTAAAATCAAATTTCAAATCTGCAAAATACATTAATAGCCCCGAGTCAATTATCTATAATAAGAGTAAAATTTTATATGGTCTGTATGTTTCTAAAAGTGAAATTGTGAAACGAGATAATTGTTTTGTAGTAGAAGGTTACACGGACGTGATTAGATTTCATCAAAAAGGAATTAAAAATGTTGTTTCATCCTCTGGAACTACCATGTCAATTGATCAAATTAACCTAATTAGAAGATTAACTAAAAATATTACGATGCTGTATGATTCTGATAAAGCAGGAGTGAACGCAACTGTTCGTAGTATTGATATGATTTTGGAACAAAATATGAATGTTAATGTAGTTTTGTTCCCAAGCGATGAAGATCCCGATAGTTTTGCAAGAAATAAAGAAAATAATGATATAGTTACGTACCTGAACGAACATTCCGTAGATTTTATTGAATTTAAAGCAAAGCTTTTGAGTAATTCTCTTAAAAAAACACCAACTGAAAAGGCAAGAATAATAAATGAAATGGTTATTAGTATTTCAAAAATTCCAGATAGAATAAAACAAGAAATTTACATTAAACATTGTTCTGATATAATGAACATTTCAGAAAGTACTTTATTTAATGTTTTAGCTCAATTATTACACTCAAAAAAACAACCTAATTCTCAAATAAAACAGAATGAGAAGATTTTTATTAAAAACAAAAGAGTTGATCAAATTTTTGAGTTAGAAAAAAAAATTATTGAGATTTTAATATTATATGGTGATAGAAAAGTAACATTTGATGAGATTCAATTGATTAAAAACGAAAAGGGAGATTTTACTTATAAGCCTGTTAAATTGGATTCACTTGTTTATGAAAAAATTTTTCTAGACTTGCAATCTGATGAAGTTGAATTTGCAAATGATAATTTCAAAGTTTTATATGATCTACTTATAAGTGAGCTCCAAAAAAATGAAGGTTTTAATCCTAAAACTTTTTTAAATTCTTTAGATGAAAATCTATCTAATTTAGTCACATCAATTTTAATGAATGAAGATGTATATCACTTACATAACTGGGAAACTAAAAATATTTTTGTAAAAGAAAAATTAAAATCAATATCTCAGCTGGTAACCGAAACTATCTTAACACTAAGAACTCTATTGATTAATAAAAAAGTTGGGGAATTAAGTAAACAAAAAGACAGTAGTGAGAATTTAAACCAAGATCTTCTAGATGAAATTGTGAATTATTATCAATTAAAATCTTTGTTGTCTAAAAAACTTAATAGAGTTATTTAGATTTTATATTTTTTTGGTATAATACATATTGGTATAGGCAACATTTTATGTTTATTAGCGGAATTAAAATAACTTAAAATATCATATACTTCTTTTTCTCTAGGGCTAAGATCATGAATGCTAATATTTTTTTCAATTTGTTTCATAGCTCTTTCAAGTTCTAAATAGGTTGCTCCAATTTGATCTTCATCTGTTCTTGAATCATCCCAAAGTCCGTCTGTAGGTGGAGCCTTTATTATCTCACTGATTATACCCAAATGTTTGGCTATATTTCTTACATCAGTTTTTATTAAATCAGCAATTGGGGATAAATCAACACCTCCATCACCGTATTTTGTATAGAAACCAACTCCAAAATCTTCAACTTTATTTCCAGTTCCGATAACTAAAAAATTATTTATTGTTGCATAATAGTAAAGTGTAGTCATGCGAATCCTAGATCGTGAATTAGCTAAAGCTAATAGATTGTTTTTTGCATCGATTTTTTGAATTTTGTTAGAGTAATTAGAAAAAGATAAGGAAAGATCAATCATTTCAGATTTTACATTAGCAAAATTATTTTTTAACCATTCGATATGTTTGTTAGATCGCTCAAGCTCATTACTGCTCTGATTGATCGGCATTTCTAAACACAAAGTTGGACGGCCTGTAGATGCAGCTAGAGTCGACGTTACAGCAGAGTCAATACCTCCAGAAATCCCAATAACATACCCCTTTGTTTTTGAATCAATTGTATAAGTATTTAACCAATTAACAATGTGTTTGATTACCTTTGAATAGTTCATAAATAAAGTTTATAATGTATCAAATTTACTGCCAAATTAATTTATTTAAATTTCGATTTAAAATTATTTTATTTTTTGTTTTAATATTGATTGGATGCAATAAAAAAAATACAAACGATTATGAAGATATAATAGTTGACAGATTTGAAAAGAAATTTTTCAGCATTAAATCTGATTCTTTGAGTTTTTTAATAAGTCAATATCCATACTTGTTTCCAAAAAATTTCAGTCATGACGAATGGATTAATATTAAAAATGATTCGTTAAGAAAAATTATATTTAACGAAACCCAGAACAAGTTTAAAGGAAAGCACTTAAATAGTAGTATTTTAAAATTATATTATGAATTAAGGAATCAATTTTCCAATTTTAATTCTCCAAAAATAATCACTATAAATAATGGTATAGATTTTAAATATAAGTTAATTGATGCAGATTCATTAATTATATTATCATTGGATTGTTACTTGGGAAATGATGATTTATATAAAAATATTCCAGCTTACATATCACAAAAAATGAATAATAATTTTCTAATAAGAGATTTAGCTGAAAAATTAATTTTAAAACAAATAAAATACCCATCAGATCGTCAATTTGTATATAAGATTATCTATTATGGTAAGATTTATAATCTTATGGTTAGAGAGTTTGATATAAACGAAGCTATTGCTTTAAGCTACAATGATAATGAAATTGAGTGGGCAATAAATAATGAACTGGAAGTCTGGAAATTTTTTATTAAAAATCAAATTCTATTCAATACATCAAATTCCATGAATGATAGATTTTTGAACATTGCTCCATATTCAAAGTTTGGTATTTCAATTGATTATGATTCAGCGCCAATGATTGGAAAATGGATTGGATATAAAATTGTTAAGTCATATTTAAAGTCAAATAATAAAAAAATTGAAGATATTTTAAATATGGATGAGTATGAGTTATATTTAAATTCTAATTATAAACCTTAACTATGATTTCAAAAAAAACGGATATTATAATAAATGTTGAACTGGATGAAAATAAAATTCCAGATAAAATGAGTTGGTCTGCTAAAGATGGAGGTATTTCTAATCAAGATATAAAAGCTTTTTTATTTTCATCATGGGATCATGTAAATAAAGAGACAATGAAGATTGATTTATGGACAAAAGATATGCCTGTTGATGAGATGAATATTTTCATACATCAAACGCTTGTTAGTTTGTCGCAATCATTTTTTAAGGCAACTAACAACGAAAAAATGACAGATGCATTTGATCAGTTTTGTGATTATTTTTCTGAAAAACTAGAACTTAAGAAAAATTAATTCTATAATCTTTTATATATTTTCTAATATCCATAATTCCAATATTTTTTGTTGAAGAAGTAACAAAAAACTTTTTATCAATTTTCTTATTTTTTAAAAAATTAAAATAATTAATACAATTTGACTCAAGATTGTTTTTTTTCAATTTATCTGCCTTTGTAAAAACAATATTAAAATTTTTTTTATTTGCAATTAAAAAATGAATAAAATCAACATCAGCAGAAAGTGGATCATGTCTAATATCAATTAATAAAAAAATCTTTATTAATCTTTTTCTGTTTAATATATAGTCAAACGAAGTGTCTAGAATTTTTTTTGAATCTAACTTTGACAGCTTTGAATATCCATAGCCAGGAAGATCAACAATGTAAAAACTATTATCAACAATATAATGATTTATTAATTGTGTTTTTCCAGGTTTTTTTGATGTTTTTGCAATATTTTTTTTATTTAAAACTGCATTTATCAAGCTTGATTTTCCAACATTTGATCTACCAATCATAGCAAATTCTCTTAAATTATCATTTGGGCATTCTTTCTCATTTGAGCTACTTTTTTTAAATGATACGTTAAATAAAATAGACACGCTATAGATTTTTTTTTGAAAGCCAATCGGCTAGAATAGTATTAAATTCTTTGGGATGTTCCATCATAGGCGCATGTCCACATTTATCTATCCAAAAAAGATCTGAATTTGGTAAAAGTTTATTAAAATCTTTAGCAACTTCAGGGGGAGTTACAGTGTCTTGTTTTCCCCATATTATTGCAGAGGGCACATTGATTTTTGGTAAATCTTTTGCCATATTGTGTCTAATTGCGCTTTTCGCCATAGCTAATATTTTGATTAATTTTTTCCTGTTATTAACAGTTTCAAAAATCTCATCAACTATATCTTTAGTAGCAGTTTTTGGTTCAAAGAATACACTTTCAGTCTTTTTCTTTATAAAATTATAATCTTCTCTCTTTGGATAGCTGTCACCCATAGAATTTTCATAAAGTCCAGAGCTTCCAGTTAATACAAGACCTTTAATAAAATTTGGATAAAGCTTAGAGTAAATAAGACCAACATGTCCACCCAAGGAATTACCAAGAATGATAAAATCTTTTAAGCTTTTAAATTTTACAAATTCATTAACAAAGTTTGCAAAAAACTTGACATTTGTATTAAATAGTTTTGAAGTATAAATAGGTAATTCAGGTGCAATAACATTATATCCTCTAGCTGGGAATAGATTAAAAACATCATCAAAATTACTTAAACCACCCATGAGACCATGTAGAATAAGAATAGGTCTACCCTTACCAACACTTTTGTAATTGAATCCGTTTTCTGAAATATATTCTCTCAAGATAAATAGATTTAAATCAGTATTTAACAAAGATAGATATTTCATATTTAAAATTTATTATTAAATAAAAACTTTAATGTTTATTAATTAATGTATTTAAAATATTGATAATAAGAAGGTTAGGTCTATTTAATAGAAATTATTAACAATGTGGTAAAATGTGGTAAAATGTGGTATTATTTCAATATATTTGATAATAACACTAATCAGATATGTATAGTCTTGTTGGCACACATGAATGTAAGATCGACGTTAAGGGTAGAATTATGTTTCCATCTCCCTTCAAAAAACAATTAGAAAAAAATCTTTCCAAAGGTTTTATTATTAAGAGGTCTGTTTTTCAAAATTGCCTGGAGCTTTTTCCGTTAGACCAATGGAATGAAACTATGTTAGGGGTCAATAAGCTGAATAGATTTACAAAAAAGAATAATGATTTTATTAGAAGATATACAGCTGGATTGAAACATATTAAATTAGATAAAGCTGGAAGAATATTAATACCAAAAGATTTAATAAATTTTTCACTGCTTAAAAAAAATATTGTTATGGCAACTGCTTTAAATATTATAGAGATATGGGATAAGGAAATGTATGAAAAAGCTATAAATGATTTAAGCATTGACTTTGCAAAGTTAACAGAGGAGGTAATGGGTAACGAAAATAGAAATGTTTCATAAACCAGTTATGTTACAAGAGACGGTTAATAGTCTTGAAATCAAGAAAAATGGTATTTATATTGATTTAACTTTTGGTGGAGGCGGGCATTCAAAAGAAATTTTACAAAGAATAAATAATGACGGCAGGGTAATAGCCTTTGATCATGATCAGAGTGCAATAAATAATATAATTCATGACGGTAGATTTATGTTATTAAAACAAAACTTTATTTATTTAAAACAAAATTTGAGTTATTTGAAAATTTCAAAGGTTGATGGAATTCTTGCAGATTTAGGTGTCAGTTCTTTTCAATTCGACTCTTTAGACAGAGGATTTAGTTTTGAAGAAGATTCCAATCTTGATATGAGAATGAACAAAGAATCTAATATTAATGCAATTGATATTTTGAACAATTATAGTGAAAGTGAGCTAGCCAATATTTTTTTTAACTATTCTGATTTAACAAATTCTAGAAAAATTGCTAAAATAATAATTGAGAAAAGAAAAGGCAATAAAGTGCAATCATCAAATGATTTAAATAAAATTTTATCAGTCTTTACTAACCCTGGATATGAAAACAAATTTTTAGCTAGAGTTTATCAAGCTATAAGAATTGAAGTAAATCAAGAGATAAAAAATCTTAAGCAATTATTAAATCAAATCCCAAATTTATTAATTAAGAACGGCTTAGTATCAATAATCACTTACCATTCAGTCGAAGATAGGCTAGTAAAAAGATTTTTTAAGAATAATTGTTTTAATAATGAACCAAATAAGGATGACTTTGGGAACAAAGTCTTGTCAATAAAGCCTAAAAGTAATTTTATAAAACCAACTAAGATTGAAATTAAGTCTAACCCCAGAGCAAGAAGTGCAAAACTTAGAACAGCTATCAAATTATGATAAAAAAAGTAATCGATGTACTGATTGGAAAATTTTTGATTGAAAAAATTAATCTTGATAATGTCAAGTTTATTCTATTTATATTTTCTCTAGCTTTTATCCTAATTTATTCATCTCACAGCGTAGACAATAAAGTATATAAAATTAGTGCATTGAATACTGAAGTTTCAATGATTGAATCAAACTTCATTGAACTTAGAAAAAAACTTATGAATCTCAGAGCTGAGTCAAACGTTAGAAAAAAATTAATTAATAAAGAAATAAAAACATCACTCAGCCCGCCAACTAAAATAGTTATAAATGAATAATAATCATTTTGTATTTAAACTTTATGGATTTGCAGTAATATTTCTGTTATCTGGTTTATTTATCGGATATAAATTATTCCATATTCAGTTTGTTGAAGGTGACAAATACAGAAAATTAGCTTTAGATAAAACTCTAAAATATTCAACAGTAAATCCTCAAAGAGGAAATATATATTCGTCTGATGGCAGCTTATTAGCTACATCAACAGTTTCGTATGATATTTTTTTTGATTCTGAAACTGTTAAACAAACTTTATTTGATAGTCAAGTTTCAAATCTATCTGAAAAATTAGCGAAGTTAAAATCAACAAAAAAGACACTAGTTAGAAATTCATTAATCAACGCAAGAAAAAACGGAAATAGATATTTTTCTATTATTAAAAATATAAGTAGAGAGGATGTAAATAAAATTAAAAATTTTCCGATTTTTCAACATGGCTCTATAAAAGGTGGATTAATTATAGAAAAGAAAATAAAAAGGGAATTTCCGTTAGGAAAAGTGGCTGAAAGAACCATAGGTTATGAAAGAATTGATAAGGATGGTAACTATATGGGAGTTGGATTAGAACATGCATTTGGAAATTACCTAAGAGGTCAAAACGGTTACATGTTAAAAAGAAAAATTTCTAATGGACAATGGAAAACCTTAAATAATGACTTAAAAAAAGAACCTATTAATGGATTAGATATTATAACTACTATTGATAGCGAAATTCAGGATGTTGTTCATGACTATTTACTTGAGCAAACTGAAAAATATGAAGCTCACCATTCTTCTGCTATAGTGATGGAAGTTCAAACTGGTAGTATAAAGGCCATATCAAATTTTGGATTAACTGGAAATGGAAAATATTATGAAAAACTAAATTATGCTATTGGAGAGGGTATTGAACCAGGATCAACATTTAAGTTAATAGCGATTGCAGCAGCTCTTGAGGATCAAGTTATTGATACAATTCAGAAAGTAGACACTTCAAATGGAATCGTTGATTTCTATGGCTATAAAGTAAGAGATACTAGAAAAGGTGGTTATGGAAAGATTAACGTAATGGATATTATTAGGCTATCATCAAATACAGGAGTTGTAAAAATAATAGACTCAGCATATAATAAAAATTCAAAAAAATTTGTAGATCGTCTTTATAATTTTGGTATAGCAAAACCAGTAACTAACTCAATCAAAGGTGAACCGAATCCAAAAATCCCTCACCCCAAAGATAAAAACTGGAATGGCCTTTCCCTTCCCTGGATGAGTTATGGCTATGGAATTAATATGACTCCTCTACAGATATTAACATTTTATAATTCTATTGCTAATAACGGAGAAGTTGTTAAACCAAAATTCATTCAAAGTACAAGAAAGTTTGGATCCAATGAAAATAAATTATACCCAAAACAAATCTTGAATAAGTCAATTTTTTCAAATAATACAAATAATATTTTAAAGAAAATGCTTTATGATGTAGTCCATCACAAAAACGGGACAGCTAATAATATTAAATCTGATCATTTAAAATTATCTGGAAAAACAGGAACCGCACAAGTTGATTATACAACAGATAGTATTAATTATATTTCGAGTTTTGTTGGATATTTCCCTTCTAAAAACCCTAAATATTCATGTATTGTTGTTTTAAATAAACCTAATAAAACTAAAGGTTATTATGGTTCAAGTGTTGCAGCACCTGTTTTTAAAAGAATTGCAGAAAAAATATTTTCAAAATATCCAAAAATTGAGAAATATGAAATAGATGATTTAAATAAAAACATTAAGATTTCTAAACTGAGTACTAATAGTAATTCCAAAGATAAAATAATAGCAAATAATGGAACTTAGAGAGCTTTTAAAAGATATTGAAATAATTAAAATTTTCGGAGAAGAAAATAAATTAATCAGCGATATTAAAAATAATTCTAATTATGTAAAGCCTAATGATTTATTTATTGCAATTAAAGGTAATATTAAAGATGGTCATTTATTTATAAATAATGCTATAAAAAATGGTTCAAAAACTATTATTTGTCAAAAAATTCCAAATGAAATTAAGAAAGATATAACATATGTTGTTGTAAAAAAATCAAGGGCAGTATACTCAAAAATTTGTTCAAGCTTTTTTAATAGACCCAGTAAAAAAATTGGTTTAATTGGGATAACTGGAACTAATGGAAAAACTACAACCTCTACATTATTATATAATATTTTCAAATCATATGGATTTCGTGTAGGACTATTATCAACAAATAAAATATTGATTAATAATAAAAAATTTAAAACTGATCTAACTACACCCGATTGTTATTTAATCAATTTTTATTTAAACGAAATGGTTAAATCTAAGGTTAGATATTGTTTTATGGAAGTATCATCTCATTCAATAGATCAAAAAAGAATTTCAAATTTAGATTTTAATTTGGGTGTTTTTACTAATATTTCACATGACCATATTAATTATCATAAGACTTTCAAAAATTATATTTATACAAAAAAGAAATTTTTTGATACTCTTTCTAAAGAATCTTACAGTTTAATAAATATTGATGATAAAAACAGCAATATTATGATTCAAAATACTGAATCAAATATTAAAACTTTTTCTTTAAAAAAACTTGCTGATTTTAATTTAAAATTAATAGAAAATAATATTGAAGGATTAGTTGTAAAGTTGGATGGAAAACTAGTCCATACTCAAATCCCTGGAAAATTTAATGCATATAATTTAATAGCTGTATATGCTGTTTGTGACATATTGGGCTTAGACAATCTAAAATCAATCGAACTTTTGAGTAAGTTGAGGCCAGTTGAAGGTAGGTTTCAGATAATTTCAAGCAATGGCGTGACTGGTATAATTGATTTTGCGCATACACCTGATGCAATTGATAAGGTACTTAAATCTGCAAAGGATTATATTAAAAAAGATGGAATAATAATAACAGTGCTAGGCTGTGGAGGAGGAAAAGATAAAGAAAAAAGATTTAAGATGGGTAATATTTCATCAGAGTTAAGTGATATATCAATTTTCACATCAGATAATCCAAGAGATGAAGATCCTAATCAAATTATAGAAGATATGATAAAGGGTGTTGATATTAAAAAAAGAAATAAAGTTAAAGTTATTAGCGACAGAAAAGAAGCAATAAAAGATGCAGTTTCTTTATCTAAGCCAAATGATATTCTTTTAGTTCTAGGAAAAGGACATGAGAATTATCAAATTATTGGAAACAGTAAAGTTGAATTTAGTGACAGTAAGGTTCTTAAAAATTTTTTAAAAATAGCAGTATAATGTTTTATTATTTATTTGATTTTTTAGAGAAAAATTATCAATATGCCGGAGCTAGTCTTTTTCAGTACTTATCGTTTAGAGCTTCTATTGCTTTCATAGCAGCCCTATTAATTTCAACGCTTTTTGGAAAAAAAATAATCAATTATTTATCTAAAAAACAAATTGACGAGAATATAAGAGAATTAGATTTACCTGGTGAGAGTTTAAAAAAAGGCACTCCAACCATGGGAGGAATTATTATAATCATATCAACAATAGTACCCATAATTTTATTTGCAGATTTTAAAAATATTTATATAATAATATTGTTAGTTTCAATTTTGTGGTTAGGAATTATTGGTTTTATTGACGATTACATAAAAGTATTTAAAAACAGTAAAAATGGTTTGAATGGCTACTTTAAAATTTTAGGACAAGTTATTTTAGGACTTTATATAGGTTTTACTGTTTATTTCAACCCAGAAATAAAAACACAAAATGATTTTAATAAAGCTGAAAGTACGTTAATTGATGATTATAATAAAAAATTAAAGTCAGGATCACTCAAAACTACAATTCCTTTATTAAAAAATAATGAGTTAGATTATGAGAAAGTATTTGGAATTAAATCAGATAATTTTAACTGGATTTTTTATATAATCATAATTACAATTATAATTGTATCTGTCTCTAACGGTACTAATTTAACAGATGGTTTGGATGGTTTGGCAGCGGGCTCATCTTCAATAATAATTTTTACACTTGGAATTTTTGCTTGGGTCTCAGGTAATATAATTTTTTCCGATTATTTAAATATTATGTATTTACCAGGTATAGGAGAAATAGTTGTTTTTATTGCTTCAATGCTTGGTGGATTAATTGGATTCCTTTGGTATAATACATATCCTGCTCAGGTTTTCATGGGAGATACTGGTAGTTTAACAATTGGAGGGTTGATAGCTATCATTGCTATTTTGGTAAGAAAAGAATTACTACTTCCAATCTTATGTGGTGTTTTTTTAATTGAAACTTTATCAGTTATAATTCAAGTCACATATTTCAAATATTCTAGAATGAAATTTGGCATTGGTAAAAGAGTTTTTTTAATGACACCCATTCATCATCATTTTCAAAAAAAAGGATATACAGAAACTAAGATTGTAGTAAGATTTTGGATTGTTTGTATTATGCTAGCTATAGTCACATTAATTACTTTAAAAATTAGATGATAAATAAGAGAATGATAACAATTTTAGGTTCAGGTTTAAGCGGTTATGGCGCACTTAAACTTGCAGTTAAAAAAAATATTTCAGTCTTTCTATCGGATAACTCAAAAATATCAGATAAAACAAAGGAATTTTTACTAAAGAATAATATAAAATTTGAAGAAAATGGTCATAATTGGAATATAATTTCTGACTCGAAAGAAATCATAATTAGTCCAGGAATATCAGCAAAATTTGTTAGAAAACATATACCATCATTTAATAAAAAAAACATATTATCAGAAATTGAATTTGCTAGTAGATTTACAAATTCTTTTATAATTGCAATTACTGGTTCAAACGGAAAAACAACTACGAGTTTTTTAATATATCATATTTTGAAAAGTTCTGGATTTAATGTTGGTATTGCAGGAAATATGGGAAAAAGCTTTTCCGAGTCAGTTGCTGATAATAAATATGAATACTATGTTCTTGAAGTTAGTAGTTTTCAGCTTGACGATATTATAAACTTTAAGCCAAATATTTCAGTAATAACAAATATTTCTGCAGACCATTTAGATCGATATGATAATTCTATCTCAAATTATATTAATTCAAAATTTAGAATTATTAAAAATCAAAGTCTTGACAATAAATTAATACTTAACGGAAAATGTAAAAACTCAATGCATCATCTAAAAAGTACTCATATAAAATCTCAATTAATAATAATTAATCAAAGCAATCCTAAAAATAAAAAATCAAATAAGGTTTTTTTACAGGAAAATAAAATTAAATCAATAATTAATAATAATAAACTTGTTATGGATATAAATAATTTATCAATCCAAGGAAATCATAATATTCAAAATACAATGGCAGCAATTTGTGTTTCACAGCTTTTGAATATTTCTAATAATTCAATCAAAGAGAGTCTAAGAACATTTAAAAATATTCCACATCGATTAGAGCATTTTTTAACAATTCAAAAGGTAAAATATATTAATGATTCAAAAGCAACCAATATAAATTCAGTTTATTACGCTTTGGAATCTGTTAAAACTCAAATTGTATGGATAGTTGGAGGAGTTGATAAGGGAAATGATTATAATGATTTAATTCCTTTAGTTAAAAATAAAGTTAAAGCGATTATTTGTTTAGGTAAAGACAATTCAATACCAATTAATTTTTTTTCTAGCTATTGTGAATTGATTGTTAGTACGAATAACATGCGAGATGCAGTAAAAAGCGCATATGAATTTGCAAAACAGAGTGATACGGTACTATTGTCCCCGGCATGTTCAAGTTTTGATTTATTTAAAAACTACGAAGAAAGGGGTAATAAATTTAAAGAGGAAGTAAGAAAGTTATGAGTTTAATTTCAAATTTAAAAGGAGATAAAGTTGTTTGGTGTGTAGTATTAGCCCTATCATTCTTTTCTTTTTTACCAATTTTTAGTGCTAGTTCAAATTTTGGTACAAACTTTATTTTTTCAAATTTATTTAAACATATAGCTATTATTATTGTAGGTGTTTTAATAATGTACACCACTCATTTAATTGATTATAAATATTTTAAAGGATTGTCTAAAATCACTTTACCATTAATTATAATTCTTTTGGTATATACCGCTTTCCAAGGAAATCAAATTGAAGGCGCTAATGCTAGTAGATGGATTAATATTCCTTTAATTGGAATTTCATTTCAACCATCGTCATTAGCTTCAATTTTTTTATTGATATATATATCAAATTTTTTATCAAAAAATATTGATAAAAAATTAAATTTTAAATCTTCTTTTATTCCACTGTGGATTCCTATTATTTTAGTTACAATGTTAATATTACCTTCAAATTTTTCTACTGCACTGATGATATTTATGATGGTGCTTACTATTTTGTTTTTAGGACAATATCCTTTTAAATATATTTTTTCGATAGTATTGTCAGGGATAATTTTCGCATCTGTATTTATTTTATTAGTAAAAAATTATCCAGATTTACTGCCAAATAGAGTTGATACATGGTCAAATAGGATTGAAAATTATATTAACCCTGTTTCTGACGAATCGAATTATCAAATTAATAGAGCAAAAGCAGCTATAGCTAATGGATCATTATTTGGAGTTGGAGCTGGAAAAAGTTCAATGAAATATATTTTACCACAAAGTACATCGGATTTTATCTTTTCAATTATAACTGAAGAGTATGGTCTCCTTGTAGCACTTTTAATATTATTTCTTTACCTGATCCTGCTATTCAGAATAATTATTATATCGTATAAGTCTAGCTCAAACTTTGGAAAATTAATTGCATTGTCAGCTGGATTACCAGTTGTATTTCAGGCGTTCATTAATATGGGAGTTGCTGTTCAACTTATCCCTGTAACTGGACAACCGCTACCGTTAATTAGTATGGGTGGTACATCAATATGGACAACATTTCTCGCTTTTGGGATTTTATTGAGTGTTAGTTCAAGAAATGCAATAAATAAATCAGAATACAAAATAAATGATTTGAAAATTAATGGATAGAAAGTTTTTAATATCAGGTGGAGGAACCGGTGGACATATATACCCAGCTATTGCAATAGCCGATGAACTAAAACTCAGATTTTCAAATTGCAAAATACTATTTACTGGATCAAGCTCTAAAATGGAGATGAATAAAGTCCCGAATAGTGGATATGAAATTATTGGCTTATGGATTTCAGGATTTAATAGAAAAAATTTTTTTTCAAATATCTTATTCCCTCTGAAAGTTGTTATTAGTTTGTTTCAATCAATTAAAATTTTATATCGATTTAAACCTAACGTTGTTATTGGAACAGGTGGTTTTGCGAGTGGACCAACATTAATTATTGCGAGTTTTTTTAAAATTCCAATATTTATACAAGAGCAAAATTATTATCCTGGAATCACTAATAAAATTTTATCAAAATTTGCTCATAAAATTTTTGTTTCTTACGAGAGTATGGAAAAATTTTTTCCTAAAGAAAAAACTTTAAATTATGGTAATCCTATTAGAAATAGATTTGGAAAAGTTGATAAAATAAAAATAAAAGAATTTGTTTCAAACAATAATATTAATCCAAAGAATAAAACAGTTTTATTTTTAGGTGGAAGCTTAGGGTCTAAAGTATTGAATCAGTTTGTTCTGGAAAATTCTAATTTCTTCGAAAAAAACAATTATAATGTTATTTTACAGTGTGGCGATAGATATAAAAATTTATATAACAAAAAATCAGGTAATATAATCGTATTACCATTTATTGACCAAATGCCTATTGTCCTGTCATGTTCTGATTTAATTATTTCTAGAGCTGGTGCTATTATTATTTCAGAATTATCTGTAGCAGGAAAGCCAGTCATTTTTGTTCCATCACCAAATGTTGCCGAGGATCACCAAACAAAAAACGCAAGGTATTTATATGATTTGGAGGCTGCAGAACTTGTTCATGAATATGAGATTGATTATAAATTAAATAATGTAATAAATAAAATTTTTCTTAGTGATAAGTACAGAAATAAAATGGCGAATAAATTAAAATCATTATCCAATTCGAAATCTACTGTGCTAATAGTTGATGAAATTGAAAAATATATTAAATGAATTATCAAGATTATAAATATTATTTTTTTATTGGAATTGGAGGGATTGGAATGTCATCACTAGCTAATTATTTAAAAATAAAGAATAAAAAAATTGCAGGTTATGATAGAGAAAAAACAAATGTCTCAAAAAATCTAGAAAATATTGGTATTGAGATCATATACAATTATGATTTTAATAAAATTAATAACAAGTTCAAGGATTCTGATTCTACATTAGTAGTTTATACTCCTGCAATTTCTAATGAGGATGTAATTTTTAAATTTTTTAAAGATTTTAATTTTATTATGATAAAGAGATCAGACTTATTGGCTTCTATTGTAAATAATAATTTTTCAGTTGCCATTGCTGGTACTCATGGAAAAACTACAATAACAGCAATTCTGTCTCATATATTACAAAATTCAAAATTAAATTATACAGCCTTTATTGGTGGAATAACAAATGATAATAACTCAAATTTAAATTATTATGGTGATGAAATTTTTATTGTTGAAGCAGATGAATATGATAGATCTTTTTTAAAACTAGAACCTAATATTATTTGTATAAATAATATTGATGGAGATCATTACGATATATATAAAGATTATAATAATTTAAAAAAAGCATTCATCAAATTCACAAAAAGACTAAAAAATAAAGGGATATTAATAACAAATGATGAACTAAATTTTGAATCAACAAATTATGGATTCAATTCTCGATCAAATTTTGTGATCAAAAATTTAAGATTTAAGTCTGGTTACTCATTTTTTGATTTAAAAGATGATAAGATTTTACATAAAGATATTCAATTCAATATGTTAGGTAAGTATAATTGTATAAATGCTCTTGCTGCAATTATAATCTCATTAAAAATTAATATATCATTTGAAATTATAAGAGAAAGTCTTAAAACATTTAAAGGTGTCAAAAGAAGACTTTCTTTTGAGTTATTAGAACCAAAAATATTAATTGACGATTATGCACATCATCCAAAAGAAATTGAATCGGTATTTCAAACCTTAGAAGATATTTATCCTTCTATGAAGAAGTTAGTAATATTTCAACCACATTTATTTAGTAGAACTAGAGATTTCCTAGATGGTTTTGCCAAAAGTCTAGAAAAGTTTGATAAAGTTATATTACTTGATATTTATCCGGCTAGAGAAAAGCCAATTGAAGGTATAACTTCAAAATTGCTTTTAGATAAAATTAAAAATAAGAATAAACTATTGTTAGAAGAAACTACATTATTGGATCTGATTAATAAAGATGATTCTGAAATTATTATAACCCTAGGTGCTGGAAGCATTGGAAAAATAAGTGAGTCTTTAAAAAAAAAATTATTAATTGAAAATTAAGATAACACATATAATATTTATAATTTTTATTTCTTTAAAAATTTCTATTTTAATAGTTGTAAATTATATTAACGGGGACAATATTTCTGTGATTGATTCATCTAAAATCTTGTTGCGTTCAAATAACTTTATATCGAAAGATTATATACTAAAAGTTCTTAATGCATCAAAACTTATTGGGGATTCTGTTAAAGTAAAATCTATTGATTTAAAAAAAATTGAATCAAGAATTCTTCTAATACCTTATGTTGATAAAGTATCATCATTTATAGATATTGAATCAAATTTATTTATAAATGTAAGTGAAAAGAATCCTGTAATTGACCTAAAAGATTATGATTTTTTTCTATCAAACAAAGGGAAACTAATACCAAAAAATGATAGTGTAAAAATTAATATTAAAAGCTATTTTGGAAGAATTAACCCTAAAGCCTATTTTGAACTAGCCCATCTAGGAGAATATATTATAAATAATGATTTTTTCAACAATCATATAAAATATTTCTATTTTGATAGCTCAAGTTATTACTTTAAAGTAAATGAATTTGATTATGAAGTAAAATTTGGAGATTTAAAAAAAATAAAAAATAAGTTAAAAAAATATAAGGGTTTTTATGCATCGAGAATCAACAGAGATGTACTAAAAAACTTTTCTAAGCTAGATTTAAATTTTAATAATCAGGTAATTGCTACAAAGAGATAATATGGAAAATAATGAATTATATATAGGCCTTGACATTGGTACTACTAAAATAGTAGCAATGATTGGTGTAGTTAATGAGTATAATAAACTAAAAATTATTGGAATAGGTAAATCAAAAAGTTTAGGGGTTCACAGAGGAGTAGTTAACAATATTACGCAAACAATTCAATCAATACAGACAGCAGTTGAGGAAGCTGAGTTAAATTCAAGTTATAAAATAGATAAGGTTGTTGTTGGAATTGCTGGCCAGCACATTAGGAGTCTTCAACATAGTGACTACGTTACAAGAGAAAGTTCTGATCAAGTTATTTGTAAAGAAGATGTTGAAAGATTGATTAATCAGGTTTATAAATTAGTAATGCTTCCAGGTGAAGAAATTATTCATGTTTTACCACAGGATTATAAAGTTGATGGTCAAGGTGAAATAAAAGAACCAATTGGGATGTTTGGATCTAGAGTAGAAGCAAATTTTCATGTAGTGGTAGGACAAGTTAGCTCAATAAAGAACATAGCAAGATGTGTTAAGAGCGCTGGAATTAACTTTGAAGGTATTACTCTGGAACCCTTAGCTTCTGCGGATGCAGTTTTAAGTCAAGAGGAAAAAGAAGCAGGTGTTGCCTTGATCGATATTGGTGGAGGAACAACGGACTTAGCAATATTTAAAGACGGCATAATTCGCCACACATCAGTTATACCTTTTGGCGGAAACATTATAACTGATGATATTAAAGAAGGGTGTTCTATTATCGAGAAACAAGCTGAGCTTTTAAAAATCAAGTTTGGTTCTGCTTGGCCTGGTGAAAATAAAGAAAATGAAATTGTCTCAATTCCTGGACTAAGGGGTCGTGAACCTAAAGAAATAACACTTAAAAATTTATCAAAAATTATTAATGCTAGAATTATTGAGATAATTGAACAAGTATTTATTGAAATAAAGAATTATGGACATGACGAACAAAAGAAAAAATTAATTGCTGGTATAGTTTTAACTGGAGGAGGAAGTCAGTTAAAACATTTAAAACAATGTGTTGAATTAGTTACAGGTATGGACACTAGATTAGGTCAACCAAATGAACATTTAGCTGGAAATAATTCTGTTGAAATTTCAAATCCTACTTATGCAACTGCTGTTGGTTTAGTCATGAATTCTTTGAACAGAAAAAAAAATAACACGAAAGTTAAAGAGGAAGGGTCGGAAAAAGATCAAGTTAATGATTCAAAAAAAGAGAACAGAAGTACAGATTTTTCAAAAACAGTTTTTGAAAAATTCACAGATAAAATAAAAAATTTTTTAGAGAACGCAGAATAAAATAACAACTATGAATATAAATCAAGATTTTAATAATTTATCATTTGATTTACCAAAAAATCAAAGTAACGTCATCAAAGTGATAGGAATTGGAGGAGGAGGAAGCAATGCAATTAATCATATGTTTTCAAAAGGAATTAAAGGGGTGGATTATGTAGTATGCAATACGGATGCTCAAGCCTTGGAGAATAGCCCAGTGCCGAATAAAGTCCAATTAGGTATTAACTTAACTGAGGGTATGGGAGCAGGTGCTGATCCAAATGTTGGTGAGAAGGCAGCAATTGAAAATCTTACTGACCTAAGACAAATGCTAGAAAAAAATACAAGAATG
>MDTC01004714.1_pt1 | contig 19775 bp, 22 predicted proteins | sample 811181 | NCBI WGS metagenome assembly MDTC01 (sample SAMN05326644, study PRJNA326480) | marine metagenome | isolation source: seawater | place: Pacific Ocean: North | collected 2011 | reverse complement strand
TTTAATATTTTGATTATCTAATTTCAAATTATTATGTTAAAGTATATCGGATTAGGATTATCAATTACAGTCTTAATAATTAACTTAATTTATTTTGATTTTGATCTAGAGTTGCTTTCAAGTGATAACAAAATAGCATTAATTGGTATTATTGGTAGTCTGTGTGCAATTACTTTAATTATAATATTAATTATTTCTGAAAAAATTAATTCTAAAATTAAAGGTCTGTAATATGATCAACCTTTAAGCCTGATTTAATTAAGAAATCAATACCTGTTCTATCTTTATACTCTGTAATGTATACTACCCTTATTATACCAGACTGAAAAATTAGCTTACTGCATTCTGTACAAGGGGAAAGCGTAACATAAAGAGTAGATCCTATAGTTGATTGAGTAGATGCGGCAACTTTTAAAATTGCATTTGCCTCAGCATGTAAAACATACCACTTCGTATAACCTTCGTCATCTTCACAGCAATTTTCAAACCCTGTTGGAGTACCATTATAACCATCTGAAATAATCATTTTATCCTTGACTATTAAAGCTCCAACTTGTTTCCTTTTACAATGAGAAAGTTTTGCCCATTCAGTAGCCATTTTTAAATAAGCCTTATCATATCTTAGCTGTTTGCTATCAGTCATTATTTTAAATAAATATTAATATAGTTAGTAAACAAACTATAAGTGAAACTAATCTAATGTAATTTTTTTTGAATTTATAACTATTTAAAAACAAAATTGAATTTAATACTAAAATAGAAAGTGCTATGATAATTTGAGCTGTCTCAACTCCAAACGAAAACCCAATCAAAGCAATTAAATCAACTCCATCTGAGAATGAAATTTGATTAAAGAAATTTGCAAAACCAAATCCATGAATTAAGCCAAAAAATAACGCAATGAGAATTGTAAAATAGTTAACTTTTTTTGTAGCATTTAAAAAAAATAAATTTGTTAATGCTGAAAGAACTATTGTAATTGGAATTAGTGTTTCTATAATTTCAATATTTGGTTTATATATTCCATATGATGAAATAACTAATGAAAGTGAGTGGCCAATAGTGAAAAAAGTAACAATCCAAAATAGTTTTTTCCAACTTTTAAAAGAATAAATTATAGATATAGATACAAGGAATAATAAATGGTCATAAGCATTTATATCCATAATATGAGTAAAGCCAATTTTCAAGTAAAAAATAATTTGATCTAAAATCATATTCCTCTTTGTTTTTTAATGTTTTCATATGCTGATTGAATTTTTGAAAATTTTTCCTTTGCAGCATTCACATAAACCTCTCCAAGGTTTTGAACTTTGTCAGGATGATGTTTTTTAGCTAGTTCTCTATATGCCTTTTTAAGCTCATCATTAGTACAGCTTTTATTTACTTCCAAAATCTTATAGTCTGAATCAGAAGATTTAAAAAACATAGCTTTTATGCTTTCAAAATCTATCCTGGATATTTTTAAATATTGAGTAAATTCTAAAAGTTTATCAATCTCAGTTTTTGAAACAGAACCATCAGCTTTAGCAATATTAAAAAGAAAATGAATTAACTGAAGTCTTGTTTCATAAGTTGTTCTTGTTGCAAAAAAAAGACATATTTTTTGAGCTGAAATATTTGTCTTATCTATGTTTGAATTGAATTGTTTGAACAGTTCCTCTGCTTTGTTTAGGCCATAGACTGAAATAAAATAATTTCTTACAAATTGAAGTTCTTGTTTTGTTACTCTGCCATCAGCTTTAATTAAAATTGAAGCTAATGCAAGAAGATTCAATTCAAAATCACGTTTGATATTTCTTCTAATTTGAGTGAATTTATTTTTTTCAAATTGGTAACCAATAAATAATCCAATAAAAAAACCAGGTAGTCTAAAAATATAAAATCCAATAAATGCTAAAATCCACTTATACATATAACAAGATGTAAATTTACAAATGTCAATTAATAGTTCTTTGTTATATTTGAATAAATTAAAAATAATATGTATCCTGAAGAAATTGTAAAACCGATGAAATTAGAATTAACATCAAATGGATTTAAAGAATTATCCAATGATGATGATATAAAAAAAATGATTGATAAAGGTAGCTCTGTAATTATGGTAAATTCCGTTTGCGGATGTGCTGCAGCTAATGCGAGACCAGGTGTTATTTCTTCATTAAATAATGATAAGCTCCCCAATAATTTTTATACGGTATTTGCCGGAGTAGACAAAGAAGCAACGGAATCTGCACGTGAATTAATGTTCCCATTTCCTCCATCATCACCATGCATTGCTTTATTTAAAGATGGTGAATTAGTTCATATGCTTGAGAGACATCATATAGAGGGTAGAGATGCTTCGTTGATTTCTGAAAATTTAAAACAGGCTTATGACGAGTTTTGTTAAATATTTTTATGAATTGGTAATTCAATTTTGAAAATGGTTTCACCTTTTTTAGAATTGAAACTAATTTTTCCTTTATAATTTGTTACTAGATTTTTAATTATACTTAATCCCAATCCCATCCCTTTTGATTTTGTGGTAAATTTGGGTTCAAATATTTTATCTCCAATATTTTTAGTTATTCCAGTTCCGTTATCTTCAATTTCTATTATGGCTTTATTTCTAATTTTTTTAATCCTCACAATAATTTTTGAATCTTTAACATTTTCTGTTGCCTGAATTGCATTTTTAGCCAAATTGGTTATCACTCTTATGAGGTTTGTTCTATCAATTTTGACAAATAAATTCTTCAATTTTGATTCAAATAATATATTCTGCTCATTAAAAATTTCAAGAGATAATTTTATAGTAGATATTATATCTATATTTTCATTTTTTTGAGCTGGAAGTTCAGCGAAGTGTGAAAATGCTGTTGAAATTGAACTAAGAACATCTATTTGCTGAACAAGCGTATTACTAAAGTCTTCTATTTTATCTTTAATTTTTGGATCTTTTGGGTCAAACTTTAGCTGAAAGTTTTGAACACTTAATTTCATTGGAGTTAATGGATTTTTAATTTCATGAGCAACCTGTTTTGCCATTTCTCGCCATGCAAGTTCTCTTTGAGATTTTGATATTTTTTTTACATTTTCATCCATTTGATCGACCATGTTATTATAAGAATTAACAAGTGTAAACATCTCTTTACTTGAAACAGTTGTCTTGATTTTTTTGTTTGATTTATCAAGCCTCATTTGTCTCATTTTTTTTACTAATTCTGAAATAGGATTGGTTATGTAGCTTGAAACAAAATATGATATAATAATTGCCAAGACAAATAAAAGGATATACACTTGAACAATATTTATAATAAAGGATCTTATTTCATATGCATTTAATTTATCATCATCGATATATGGTAAATTTAATATCCATATTGGCCTATCATTAATGTCCATTATAAATGAAAAAGAGGATCTATATTTCTGATCTTCAACTAAGTTTTTTTTAACAACCTTTAAGTTTTTTGATTCATATAGCTCATCAATAATATCAATTTCTAGTTGAGATGAAATGTTATTATTTACAGTTGAACCTACTAATCTGCCATCTAAATCATACAGCGTAAAATCAATGTTTTGGACATCTGAAATTTTAAATATCTCATCTTTTAACTCTGTATCTAAAACAGTACTTATATTAATTCCTTCATTTGGTCTTCTATTAAACAAATAAGATAGTTGGTTATCAGATTGTCTAGATTTTTCTGTAAACAATATATTAAAAGCTCTTTGAAGCTGCGCTTCTTTCCTATCTAACCTTAGCTCATGATAATAAGATGAGTTTTCGCTAATTTGAAAACTTGTAGTAATTCCAATTAATAAAAAAGATACAAATACTAAGATAATCATACCAAAAAAAATTCTGGTTCTTAGTAACAAAAAGGGTTGCTTCATAAATACTTAAATCTAAGATATTCAATATAGCAATTATTAAAATCAAATATTATTCCACTTAATAATTTTTATTTTTAATACATTAGAGAAAATGAAGAAAAAAATACCTCTTTTACTAATCACATTCTCATTGTTAATTAGCATAACTATTATTTTTAAATCTGAAGCTCAATATCTATTAGATTTAGTAAAAACAATTGCTAAAACTAAAAGAACTGTTGCCGATATCTCGGATTATAAATTTTTTGACAATATAACTATTCCGGAGAGTGAAAACCCTAAATCATGGCCATTTCATGAAAATTATAATGAAACTTATGAATCAAAAAGGCTAAGTAATCTTCATAAAAAATTAGGAACAGTAGCATTTTTAATAATAAAAAATGACTCAATTTTACATGAAAAATATTTTTTGGGTTACAATGAAAAATCACACAGTAATTCTTTTTCTATGGCAAAAAGCATAGTGACAGCTGTTCTGGGTAGAGCTATTGATGAAGGGTTTTTCTCTGGACTTGATCACAAGGTTGGTGATTTTGTGCCTGAATTCAGTAAGGGTCTAGCTTCAAATCTAACTGTTGGAGATTTATCAAGTATGTCGTCAGGAATGAAATGGACTGAAGATTATAAAAATATTTTTGGAGTTACGGCAAGAGCATATGTTGGAACAGGATTAACCAAGCTAATTAAATCAAGACCTATCATAAGTGAACCAGGAAAATCATTTAAGTATTTGAGTGGCGATACGCAACTTTTAGCAATTACAATAGAGGAAGCTACAGGGAGAAAATTATCTGATTTAGTTTACGATTGGTTCTGGAATCCTATTGGAGCGGAAAACTATGCTTTATGGCAAGTGGATAATATAAAAACAAATACTGAAAAGGCATATTGCTGTTTTAATTCAAATGCAAGAGATTTTGCAAAATTTGGCAAACTTTTTAAAGATAATGGAAAGTCAGATGGTGTAAAACTTTTAGATTCTTCATTTATTAAAAAGGCTACAACAAAAAGGTTTCAAAAAAGCCCTCATTATGGTTATGGATTTTGGTTAGGAGAACATAAGGGAATGGAATATTTTTCAATGAGAGGACACCTCGGACAGTATGTTGTTATATTTCCTAAAGAAAATATAATTATGGTTAGACTTGGTGAAAGAAATGATAAAAAGAGTGAGCGTAATCTTTACCCTGATGATTTATTGGTATACATTGATGAAGCAATAAAAATGGCTGAAATTGAAAAATTCTAATATTCTTTCCGTAAGAAATCTAAAAGTATTTAACAAGAAATCTACTTTAGTAAAAGGTATTTCATTTGAATTAAAAACAAATGATATATTAGGAATTGTTGGTGAATCAGGAAGTGGAAAATCCTTAACAGCTCTGAGTATTTTAAGACTAATAAAGTACAAGGGACTTTATCAAAGTGGTCAAATTTATTTAAATAAAAAATTAATTTCTGATGATAATATTGAAGAATTAATAAGAAATAAAATATCAATTATTTTTCAAGACCCGATGAGTTATTTAAATCCAAGTATGATATGTGGCCAACAAATTAATGAAGTTATTCCATCAAAAAACAAAGATCAAGTTTTAAATCTAATTCGAAAGGTTAAAATTAAAAACCCAGAATTAACATATAATAAGTATCCCCATCAATTAAGTGGAGGGCAACAACAAAGAATCATGATTGCAATAGCTATTGCAAAAAAACCCAAACTAATTATTGCAGATGAGGCTACGTCATCTCTTGATAGTTTAATTAAGAAAGATATTATTGAACTTTTAATTGAACTAAAAAAAGAATTAAATACAAGTCTTATTATAGTGAGTCATAATCTTAATTTAATTTTTAAAATTTCAAGTAAAGTTTTATTTATGAATAAAGGGTTGATAGTTGAACAAGGCTCAACCGCTGAAATATTTTTAAATCCAAAAAAAAATTACACTAAAAACCTGTTAAAACAAAGTGAAAAAATAAGCAAAGATTTAAGAAAAAAAACAAAGCCAATATCATCAAATATTATTCTTGAAGTTAAAGATTTAAGTCTTGTAATTAATAATAAAAAAATAATTGATAATATTAATTTCAATATTAAAGAAGGAGAAACAATTGGAATTATTGGTCAATCTGGTTCTGGTAAAACTACTATTTCAAGATGTATAATTGGATTTTATAAAAATTACGTTGGAAGAATTAATTATAATGGAATTAATGTAAATAGAATTAATAGATTTAATTTAAGTAAAGAAATTCAATTAATTTTTCAAGACCCCTACTCAGCTTTAAATCCAAATATTAAAATTATTAATCAAATTATTGAACCCATGAAAATACATTTCAGTTTAAATAAGGGTGAATTAATAAAGCAAGCATCAGAATATTTAAGTAAAGTAAAACTTCATGAAGATCTTTATTATAAATATCCAGCAGAACTTTCAGGGGGAGAAAGACAAAGGGTTGTAATAGCTCGAGCTTTATGTTTAAAACCAAAATTAATAATCTGTGATGAATGTGTCTCTGCATTAGACAAGTCGATTCAGTATTCAGTTTTAAAGCTTCTTGAAAGCTTAAAAAAAGAGATGTCTTTAACTTATATTTTTATATCTCATGATTTGTCACTTGTAAAACTGATGGCAAACAAAATAATTGTTTTAAATAATGGAAAAATTGTTGATAAAAATTCTTCATCTAAACTATTTAAGAATCCAAAAAAGTACACAAAAAAACTTATTGATTCTATAATTTAATGAATGAAGTTTTATCTAATATTGACTCATTACTTAAGTATATAACTATAATATTTTTAATTTACTGTTGTATTACTTTTATTTATAAATTTATTGCTAAAAAGGAATACTCTATTTCTGATTATAGAATATCATTAATCACTTTGATTTTTGTTTTCTTTAAGTTTTCAGCTTCTTTAATATGGTTGTACACTAAAATGGAATTTAATTCCAAAAATTTAATTTCTTTTTTAATTATTTTGTCAGGCTTTTTGCTACATAATAAAATTACTAGGCCTGAAAAGAAGTTTTTTAGATTATTTGTTTTTTATCTAGCTGGTCTAATAATAATTTTGGTATAATAAAAGCAAAAAACACTCTTGGAGAGTGTTTAAGGCTAAACAAACAAATGAAAAACAACAATTAAATTTAGTTTAAATTTGCTATTAATTCTATTAAAGAATTGTTAAAATGATTGATGAAAATAATATTGCTGTTTTAGGGGCTGGAAGCTGGGGAACTGCGATAGTAAAAATGCTGTCAGAAAACACTACTAAAATTCTATGGTATGTCAGGGATTCCAAACAAGTTGATCAAATAATAAAAACACGAAGTAATCCAAAATATTTAAAAAACTTAGAACTTAATATTGAAAAATTATTAGTAAGTGATGATTTAGATTTCATAATAAAAAAATCTAAAATCATTATTTTAGCTATCCCTTCTCCTTTCATTGAACATAGCCTAGAAAAATATAAGGATGATCTAAATCAAAAAATAATTTTTTCTGCTTCAAAAGGAGTTATCCCTAAATCTCACCTGGTAATTACAGCTCATTTAAACAAATATTACAATATTCCCTATAAAAATTTAGGGATTATAAGTGGTCCAACTCATGCAGAAGAAGTTGCAAGTGAAAAACTTTCATACTTGACAATTGGATCATCAAATGAAGTTATTTGTGATTTTTTATCTAAAAAACTGCAGTCTTCATATATCAAGACATCTATTTCTGATGATGTAATTGGAATCGAGTATTCTGCAACTTTAAAAAATATTTATTCAATTTTAGTCGGTATATCTTTTGGCCTTGGTTACGGAGATAACTTTATTAGTGTTTTAATTAGTCACTGTACAAAAGAGATGATTTTATTTATTAAATCTATTGATGATAAAAAACGTGATTTTAGTCATTCTGCATACATTGGAGATCTTTTGGTAACCACATACTCATCATTGAGTAGAAATAGAACTTTCGGTAAAATGTTAGGTGAAGGTGTTGAAGTTAATGAAGCAATTTCTAAAATGCCTATGATAGTTGAAGGATATTATGCTACAAAAAATGCATATGAGATTTCAAAGTCTAATCAAAAAGATTTTTACATTATTGATACCGCTTATGAAATATTATATAATGGAGCATCTCCTGAGGAAAAAATCAAAAAATTATCATTAAAGTTAGACTGAGCTTCTAAACTGATTTAAAAATCTTAAATCATTTTCATATAACGTTCTAATATCTTCAATCTGATATAATAACATTGTAATTCTTTCTATTCCAAGACCAAAAGCAAATCCAGAAAATTCTTTAGAATCTATTTTACAATTTTCTAAAACATTTGGATCAACCATGCCGCATCCAAGAATTTCTAACCATCCAGTTCCCTTTGTTATTCTGTAGTCTGCTTCCGATTCAAGGCCCCAATATATATCAAGCTCAGCACTAGGTTCTGTAAAAGGAAAGTATGATGGGCGTAATCTAATTTTACTTTTCCCAAATAACTCTTTGGTAAAATGCAAAAGTGTTTGTTTTAAATCAACAAATGAAACCTTTTTGTCTATATAAAGCCCCTCAACTTGATGGAAGAAACAATGTGACCTTGCTGATATGTCTTCATTTCTATATACTCTACCTGGTGAAATTGTTCTAATGGGAGGCTTGTTATTTTCCATATGTCTAATTTGAACTGATGAAGTATGAGTTCTCAGAAGCCAATCTGGATCTTTACTTACGTAAAATGTATCTTGCATATCTCTAGCTGGATGATATTCAGGTAAATTTAGAGCTGTAAAATTGTGCCAATCATCTTCTATTTCAGGACCTTCGGAAATATCAAATCCTATTTTTAAAAAAATATCAAGTATTTTGTTTTTTACAATTGAAATTGGGTGTTTAGATCCTAATTTTAAAAAATCTGCAGGTTTAGTTAAATCTTCAAAATCTGCATCTACAATATTATTTGAAAACTTTATTTTATGTTCTTTAATAATTAAATTAACTTTCTCTTTTACAGAGTTAATTTTAAGACCAACCTCTCTTTTGTCATTATTAGGAACTTTTTTTAACTGAGAAAATAAAAATGGAATAATGCCTTTTTTAGAAATATACTTAATTCTAAATTCCTCAAGTTGGTTAGAGTCTTTTAACTTAATTTTATCTAAATCAGATAAATGTTTATTAATTTCTTCGATCATTACTTTTGCTAAATTATCTCAATTAAATTAAAATATGAAACTTCACCAAAATTTAATTAAATCAATGCCATAATATATTACTAATGCAGATACTATAAATCTAAAAAATTTACCTATTAGCATCCATAATGAAACCTTATATGCATCCACTTTAAAAAACCCCAAGCTTAAAGCAAGGATATCACCACCTAGTGGGAACCATGTGAAAAAAGCCAATACACTACCCCACTTATCAATTTTTAATTTGAATGCAAAAACCTTGTCTTTTTTAATTTTAAAATATTTTTCAATTTTTTTCCAATCTCCAATTCTACCAACAAAATAAGATGTCATCCCCCCGAGCCAATTTCCAATTGTAGCAATTAATATAGTAAGTTGGATATTAAATCCTTTAACGATTAAAACTCCTAAAATAACTTCAGGGCTAAATGGAATAATGAAAGTGGCTGCTAAAAAACAAGAAATAAATAATCCTAAATACCCTAAATCAGTGAAATATTCCATTTTAGTCTTAAATTTATATATTATTAAAAATATACTTTAAATTTTGATTTATATTGATTTAATTATAATAGTCATTATTCTTTATTCATTTGTAAAAGGCTTTTTCAATGGATTTTTAAATGAAATTGCATCATTTCTTGGATTATTTATTGGTACAATTATTTCGTACACTTTTTCAGATGATTTATCAGAAATTATTGATAATTATATTGATTTAGACACAAAGATTTTAAATATTTTAAGTTTTATTTTATTATTTATTATAACATCTATTTGCTTTACAATTGTTGGAAAATCATTAACAAAACTTATTAAATTTATATCTCTAGGAACAGTTAATCGATTACTTGGTGGAGTATTTAGTTCATTGAAATTTGTTATTATTTTAGTATCTGTTTCAATGGTAATAAATTATCTATCCGAACTTTTGATGATTGAAATAATACCTGATGATCAAACTAGTGATTCTAAAGTATATCCTATTCTTTTGACTATTGGGGATTTAATTTTAGATATTTTAAATAACAAGTCATTTACCATTTAACAAGTCTGAACGAAGATGTTGTAATCCAGCCTTTGTTTCCGTTTTTGAGCTGAATCAAACTCCAGTCGTTTATACTTTCAACTACATTTAATTTTGTTCCCTCATGAAGCTTAGTTATTTCTTCTGATCTCAAATTAGGTTCTTCTCTCAATTCAATTTCTTTATCAAAAATAATAGCAGGATTATTTTTTTCATAATTGCTTTTGGATGTATTTGCAATAAAATAAAAAATTATAAAAATAAATAAACTTGAAAATCCCGAAATAAAAAACTTTTTCTTTAGAGATGATTTTTTACTTATAAAATAAAATACAAATAGTAAAGCAGCTAAATATTCAAAGAAAATGAATAAATATTGCCATGTACTGAAACCAAAAATATTTACAATATTATTAATCAAAATAGATATCTGATTTTCTGGTAGTAATTCAATTTTGTCAATTAGCATATTTTGTGCAAATAACAAATTATTGTTAATTGTTTCGCTATTTGGATTTAGTATCAATCCTTTTTCATAATAATAAATTGAATTTGCAATGTCATTAAGCTTATAATAAGAATTACCAAGATTATAATATAATTCATCCGAGTGTTGACCATCTTTTAATATCGATGAATATGTTTCAATAGCATCAAAATATTTTCCTTGATTGTATAGTTCATTTCCTTGTTCAAAAAGGTCTGAGTTTTGACTGAAACAAAAAGAAATACAAAAAATAAATATAATATTTAAGTTCTTTATAATCATGATTTTTCAATATTTGAAATTATTTCAACTGCCTTATCATAATCAGCTGTTAATTCTTTAGGATTACTAGGTGTATATCGAGCATACTCACAACTTTTTAAAATTTCAATAAGAGATTCAACTGATTTGTTAGGAATGTTTTTCTTTAAAAGTTTATGTTTTATATTTTCTTTTGAAAATTGTGATGTTTGGAAGTCAAATCTGTACTTTAAAAAGTTGAACATTGCTTTTTCTAAAGAGATATAAAATAATTCCGAATCATTCATGTCATTCTTCGCAACTTCTAAAAACTTTTTAGCTAGTTTTCTTGATTCCTGTAATTTTTTCTCATAATCGGAAGCTGAATTAGTTTTAAACTTTAAATAAATTACTAAAATAATAACCAATAAAAATGGGAATAAAATTATATAATAAATTAATTTACCGATTTCAAAACCCTTGTGTGAAATATCCTCAAAATCTGAACTTAACTCAATAAAATTAAACTGTAGTGAACTAGATGGAATTTTATTGTCAAAATTTACAGGATTATTGTTGTTATTATTTGAAACGATTGGTCCGTCAAATACATCAACAATTTTTTCTTCAGTATAAATAGTTACATATTTTTTTGTTGAAGGGTTAAAAAATGAAAACTTAACTGTCGGAATTGGATATTTACCTTGAAATTGAGGTACAATAGTATATGTATTTATAATATTTCCATTCATTCCAGAAAGTCCAATTTTTACATTTTCAGAATATTCAGGCTCATACTTTTCTAAAGAAGATGGAACTATAAGTTCAGGTATTGAGAATAATTTTAAGTTACCTGTTCCTGAAACTTTAAGTTCTAATTGAAAAGACTCTGTTGCTTTTAGTTGACTTTTATTAGAATTTATAGCAATTTGAAAATTACCAACAGCACCTAAAAAATCTTCAGGCTTATTATTTGAAGGCAAGGGTTTAACATCAACAATTTGCTTTTTTGAAGATACTTTGCTAGATGTTTGGGTGTAAATAATATTTCCAAAAAAATCTCTACGGTTTGTTGGTAAATCAATTGAAACATCTAAAGTCATTGGATTTATATCCAGCTTACCTTCCTTTTGTGGATATAATAAAGTTTTTTTCCATGTAACATAGTTATAACTTTTACCATTTAAAGAAGATCTTTTAATCTCTAACCTAGGAACATCAATTTTTTGAGACCAAAAGTTTTTAAATTCTGGAGAATCAACTTCACCAAGATTCCTAACATTAATTTCTGGACTAAAAAATAGTTTATACACTACAGAAATTGGTTCATTTAAATATGGGTTACGTTTTGATAATTCAACTATAAGTTGAATATCATCCTCAACTAATGATTCTGAACTATTTGGAGAAGCAGAAGAATCTACTGCTTCAGTAACTTGAATATTAACAGGTGATGTTTTATAAATATCGCCATCAATTTCTATCGATGCTTGTCCAATTGTAAACCTTCCCCTTTTTATTGGCGAAAGAAAATATGAATATGTTTTTGTAAAAGTTCTATTACCATTTATCCAGCTATTACTAACTGATTGATTAGGACCACCAACAATATTGAAACCGTTAAAACTTGGTGGAGTAAAATTATCTCCATCCTGGTTCATTTTAAAATCAACTCTCAAGTTTTCATTTAGACCAAGTTTATTTTTACTAACCTCAGTTTCAAATTTAACTTGAGCTAAATTTAAAATAGAGCATAATAAAAAAAATATGAAAATAATTTTCTCTCTCATTCTACCAATCTTTCTTATTAGATTTTGGTTTGCCTTTAAATTTTTTCTTATTAACCTTTTCTTGTACTTTTTTCTCCTCTTTACTCATTGCTTCTAAAATACTTTTTAATTGCTGGGGTGAAATTTGCTGTTGAGAAGGGTTCTCTTTTGGTTTTGATTTTTCATCTTTTTTCTCATCTTTTTCATCCTGACCATCTTTCTTTTTTTGATCTTTATCCTGATCTTTGTCCTGATCTTTGTTCTTATCCTTTTTGTCCTTGTTGTCCTTATTCTTATCGTTTTTATTTTTTTGTTTTTCTAATAATTCTTTTGCTAAAACATAATTATATCTTGTCTCTTCATCATTAGGGTTATTTAGTAAGGCTTTCTTGAAATTATCAACTGCCCCTTGGTAATTTTTATCATTCATAAATGTATTACCCATATTATGGAATGCCTTGTGTAAATCTTCCTTACTAGTAAGTTTTTTTAAAGATTGATTATAATTAAATCTTGCTTGATTTGATAAATTATTTTTATATAAAGAATTTCCTAAATTATAAGGAGCTTTATGATTTAATGAATCTGAAGAGTAGGCTTTTCTGTAGTTATATTCTGCATCTGAAAAATTCTCATTTTGGAATTCTGTATTTCCGTCAAATACAAGGTTGTTAGAGTCTTTTTGTTCTTCCTCTTGACAAAAAATCAAAATCGAAGACAACAGCATTATTATATTTATCTTACTGATTTTCATTAAATAAGTTTAGTTTTTCTATCCATTTAGTTTTTTTACTGTAAATAATTGAGTCAATTAAAATTAAAATTAATCCAATTCCTATAAACCATTGAAACTGATCTTTAAAAGATATAAATTGTTTAGATTCAAATTCTCTTTTATCCATTTCTTTAAGCTCGTTTATTATTTCGTCTACAACCTCATTAGTATTATCTCCTTTAATATACTTACCGTTTGATTGTTGAGCTATTTTTTGAAGTAAATTCTCATCTAATCTTGTTATTACAACTTCACCTTTTTCGTCTTTTTTATATGATTTTACAATATTATTTTCTTTAATAGGAATTGGTGCTCCTTTTAGTGATCCTAATCCAATAGAAAAAATTATTATACCACTTTCGTCAATTGATGAAATCAATTGATCCTCTTTGAATTCATGATCTTCCCCGTCAGAAAGTATACATAAAACTCTATTTGTTTGATTATCATCATCAAAATATCCTTTAGATAATTCTATTGCTTCAACGATTGATGTGCCTTGAGATGAAAGCATATCAGTATTCAAACTTTCTAAAAACATCTTTGCAGAGGAAAAATCAGTTGTAATTGGTAGAACAGGAATAGCTGTAGATGCATATGCAATTATACCAACTCTATCAGAACCTAGTTTATTAAAAATTTCCGATACCAGTCTTTTAGCCTTAAAAATTCTACTTGGCGCTATATCCTCAGCAAGCATACTTTTAGAAACGTCAACTGCAAATACGATATCAACCCCCTCTCTTTTGACTGTTTGGAGTTCTGTTCCAATTTTTGGATTTACCAACCCTATAACTAAAGAAATAATTATAAATAAAATTATAGTTGTTTTTAAATATGATTTAAAAGATGAAAATTCTGGACTTAAAAATCTGAATGTTTTTTTGTCAAAATATCTTTTTATTACTTTTTGTTGCCATAATCTATTGTAAAGGAATACCAATATAAATACTGGAATTATAATTAGTAAATAAAAATAAATTGTTTCCTCTAACTGATACATTATTAAACTATACTTTTAAAAATTACTTTTCTAAAAACAAACTCAACAAAAATTAAGCCTAATGAAATCAAAATAAAAAACCTGTATTTTTCTTCAGCATCTGAATATCGAATTTCTTCTACTTCCGTTTTCTCTAGCTTATTTATTTCATCATATATGTTTTGTAAACTTTCATTATTTGTTGCTCTAAAATAAAGTCCTCCTGTTTTTGATGCTATAGACTCAAGAAGCTCTTCATCGATTTCTACTTTTGTCATACCAAACCTAAATGAACCATCAGCATTTAAAGCAACTGGTGCCAGAGCATTTCCATTAGATCCTAAACCAATGGTATAGGTTTTTATTCCATAATTTGATGCAAGGTCTGCTGCAGTTGATGGATCAATAAAACCAGAATTATTAACTCCATCTGTAAGAAGAATAATTACTTTGCTTTTCGCTTTACTTTCCTTTAATCTATTAACAGATGTTGCTAATCCCATGCCAATTGCTGTGCCATCTTGAATAACACCATCAAAAACAATATCATTTAGGGATTTAATAATTACAGACTTATCAGACGTTACAGGCGTCTTCGTATAGCTTTCACCTGCATAAATTACTAAACCTATCCTGTCATTTTGTCTATCATTAATAAATTCTGCCGCAACAGTTTTTAAAGCTTCCAACCTATTGGGTTTTAAATCCTGAGCCAACATACTTGATGATATATCAACTGCAATAACAATATCAATTCCACTACTAGTTTTTGTTCTCACAGAATTACTAATTTCTTGTGGTCTAGATAGAGCAATAATTATTAGAAAAATTGAAATCAACCTTAGAATATCTAGTAAGGGATATATTTTAGATTTAAGTCCTGAACTAAAATCAGAAATAGATGATACTTTAAATAAATTTATTCTATTTGTCTTCGATTTATAAAAATAAATTGCAAGTAATGGAACTAAAATTAATAGCCATAAAAATTCAGGATTATTAAATTCTATATTATTCATTACTTAATAAATTTTAAAGAATTAATTATTCTATTTACAACCAACTCAAGGTCTGCATTTTTTCTTTTATAGATAGCTTCAAGCTTTATAGATGTTTTTTCTATAACAAACAAAATAGTTAAATAATCCTTCTTTTCATTAATATTGTTGTCGTCAAATGATCCAAAGATTTTAATACCCTCATCTCCATCAAATGTTTTATATTCTTCACGTTTTGTAATTACATTTATATAATTTCTCTCTTTAAAATCATTTATTAAATCATTAATTGGGTCTGTATTTTCATCCAAAGATTTAGTAATTAAATTGATTTCTAAGTTATTATTGGATGAGTTAAAACTTAATTTATTTATAGTAGAGTCAGGATTTCTAAATAAAATATCAGGTGAATCTATCTTTAAATTTTTATCTGTATATATGCTTGTTACCCATTCTTGATTTAGTAACTTTTTATCGCTATTGAGTATAAAAAAAGATGAAAAATCGGGTGTACCGAATATTACAGTAAAAGAAAAGGTTAAAGTAATAATTATTGAAATAATTGAAATAATTGAATATTTAACCTTACGCTTTTTAATCATTTGATTAAATTTCAATTCAATAATTCGTTTTTGTTCGTTCTCTTTTTCAATATTATTTGGAATTGACTTTTTAGTATCTACAATGAATGATTTTAAAAACTTATTATCATCTAATGCAACATGATCATCAGGTGAAAACTTTGCAAACTTAACCAAGTCAGCATTACTCAAAACATGTTTGAAATTTTCAATTATTTCATCTGAAATATTTATTTTTTGAGACTTTTTTAAAAGATATATTTTATCAATTAGCTGTGATGAAGTACTTTCTGAAGCTGAAATCTCAATATCTTTTTCTAAATATTCCTTAGCAATATGTGTCAACTTAGAATAAAATGATTTAAAATCTTTTTGACTTTTAAAAGACTCTTTCTCTAAAACAACTAACTCATCAATAGCATTTTCAAAGGGAGTTTTAAAAATACTTTTATCAAACTTGTGGTCTTTAAATTTTTTGAATAAATAGAAAACAAAAAAACATCCAATCACTATAATTAATAAGGAATATAAATACTTTGATAATGGAATTCTTTGTTCCGTATTTAAAATAATTTCTTTAATGTCAAAAAACTTTTTTGAAACAGTATCAACCTTTATGGTTCTAACATCAATTAAAATAGAATCCGTTAAATATTTTTGGTCATTAAAAATAATTTGCTGTGACTTAATAAGAAAAGAACCTTCTTCAAAATTTGTAAGCTTAAATTTTTTTGTCAAGATTTTTTTTCCTTTGAAAAAACTAGTGTCAATAATAAATTCTTCAGCAACATCAAAAGGGCTAAAAACTATACTATCAGGGAAAATAATTCCATCAATATTTTCTGATTCAGCTTTGATAATGAAATTAAATTGTTGTCCAACTTTAATTGATGTAGAATCAACAAAAGAAGAAACAATTATATTTTTATCCTGAGCATTATTACTATGAATAAAAAAAATTATCAGAAAAATTTGAATTAACCTAACCACGATTTTTAAAATAACCTAATAAGAGCTTTACATAACTTTGATCTGTTCGACAATTAATTGTTCCAGACCCATTCCTTTTAAATAAATCTTCAAAATTCTTTTTTCTTTTTAAGCATTTAGCCTTATAATCTTTTCTAACTTTTTTTGAAGAAGTATCGATATATTTTAGCTGAAATGATTCTTGATCAATCATTGGAACAAATCCAATATCAGGAATTTCTTCTTCAAATCTGTCAAAAATTCTTATTCCTGTTAAATCATGTTTCTTACTTGCAATTGAAAGAGATTTGGAGTAATCGTGAGAGTTAAAATCAGAGATTATAAATGCAATAGATTTTTTTGTAACAATATTTGAGAAAAATTTTAAGGCTACTGAAATATCTGTTTTTAAACTTATAGGCTTAAACTCAATCAATTCTCTAATTATTCTTAAAGTATGGGTTTTACCCTTCGACGGTGGTATAAATAATTCTATTTGATCGGAAAATAATATCAATCCGACTTTATCATTATTTTGGATTGCTGAAAAAGCTAATGTGGCAGAAATTTCAGTTACAATTTCTTTTTTTATTTGGGAATCTGTTCCAAAATATTTTGAACCACTAATATCAATAATTAACATTAAAGTAAGTTCTCTTTCCTCCTCAAAAACTTTAACAAAAGGCTGATTATATCTAGCTGTAACATTCCAGTCTATTGTTCTAACATCATCTCCAAACTCATAACCCCTTACCTCACTAAAGGTCATGCCTCTTCCCTTAAATGCACTGTGATATTCACCTCCAAATAAATTACTTGAAAGTTTTTTAGTTTTTATTTCAACTTTTCTAACTTTTTTTAAAAGGTCTTTAGCATCCAAAATAAAAGTTGTTTAGGGTACCTCAACAGAGTCTACAATCTTATTAATTATATCTTCTGATGTTATGTTTTCTGCCTCAGCTTCATAAGTTAATCCAATTCTATGTCTTAATACATCATGGATTACTGCACGAATATCTTCAGGAATTACATATCCTCTTCTTTGAATAAAAGCATTACACTTTGCCGCTAAAGCTAAATTTATACTACCCCTTGGCGAAGAACCAAATCCAATCAGTGGCTTTAAATCTGAAAGATTATTTTTTTCGGGATATCTAGTAGCGAATATTAGTTTTAAAATATACTTTTCTATTTTCTCATCCATGTAAACATCTTTTACACATTCTTGAGCTTTAGCGATTTCTTTAACAGTAACAACTTGTTTTACTTTTTCAAATGACTCATTAATATTAGATCTAATTATTTGTTGTTCGTCATCAAAATCAGGATATGAAATAACACATTTTAACATAAATCTATCCATTTGCGCTTCCGGCAAAGGGTAAGTACCCTCTTGCTCTATCGGGTTTTGAGTTGCCATGACTAAAAATGGTAGTTGCAATTTAAAAGTAGTATCTCCAATAGTAACTTGTTTTTCCTGCATAGATTCTAATAATGCAGATTGAACTTTTGCAGGGGCTCTATTTATCTCATCAGCTAAAACAAAGTTTGCAAAGATTGGTCCTTTTTTAATTGAAAAATCATTTTCCTTCATATTATAAATCATTGTTCCAATAACATCGGCAGGCAGTAAATCAGGTGTAAACTGTATTCTACTAAAAGATCCTTTAACTGCTTGGCTTAATGTATTGATGGCTAATGTTTTTGCAAGACCAGGTACACCTTCAAGAAGAATATGTCCTTTTCCTAAAAGACCAATTAATAATCTTTCAATCATATATTTTTGACCAATAATAACTTTATTTACCTCAGGTACTAATAAATCAATAAATGAGCTTTCTTTTTTAATCTTTTCATTTATTGCGGCAATATCAATTTTACTCTTATCCATAATTATATTTTAAGGGGAAGCAATACTATTAAAAATTCTTGTTAAATACTGTTAAAGATTGGTTAAAAAGGGATTATCAAAATTATTTATAGAGATCGCTTCTTAAGATAAATTTAAAAATTTCATCGGGAATTAGACTTAAATAATTCTCTTTATTTTTAATTCTTTCTCTGATTTTTGTAGAGGATATTTTCATTAATGGTGCATCTGAATAAACTATAGATTTATGGTTTTTTAAAACTGTATTTGAGATTTTTTTAATATTTCTAGGATAAACATAAATTTTACCTTTTAAAATACTTTTATAATTTTTCCATTTTTCAAATCCAACAAGGTTATCTTCCCCTATAATAATACTAAATTTTAAATCAGGAAATTGTTTTTTTAATTCATCTAATGTGTCAGCTGTATAGTTTGGCTTTTGTAATTTAAACTCAATATTACAATATTTAAAGTTTTTATGATTTAAGCAATATTCTTTTGCCATATCTAATCGAATGTAAGGATCGGTTAACTTTTCATTTATCTTATCAGGATTTAGGGGAGTTATAACAAACCAAATCTGATCAAAGTATCTCTCTAAAAAATATTTTGCTATTTTTTCATGACCAATATGAATAGGATCAAAAGTCCCAAAAAATAAACCTATATTCTTCATTAATTATTTAAAAAAATATCAACTGTTTTAAAAATATCTCTTTTTGCATAATTTAAGTCATCATTAATTATTGCGGTATCAAAATTATCAATCATATCCATTTCATTTCTTGCTTTGCCTAAACGTTCTTTCAAACTAGTTTTACTATCCTTTCCTCTTTTAATTAATCTGTTTTCTAGAACCTCTATGCTCCCAGGATTAATAAAAATTGAAATTGACTTTTTTGAAAAATATTTTTTTAGGCTAATTGCCCCAATAACATCAACATCAAAAATTATATTATGATTTTTAATTAATTTTTCT